>ENA-OPYH01000179-OPYH01000179.1-human-gut-metagenome-genome-assembly--contig:-NODE-179-length-40472-cov-9.716679_pt1 | contig 40472 bp, 35 predicted proteins | sample MGYA00241254_ERZ501488 | MGnify/ENA primary metagenome ERZ501488 (study PRJEB25962, sample SAMEA2042660) | human gut metagenome | biome: human gut; feature: human-associated habitat; material: faeces...
GCCGGGTGCTCCGCCGGTGAGCATCAGCAAAATGGTGACCGCCTGAGAGGCATCCGTCATCTCCGTCAGATCCACTGTGTTATAGCCGGCCGTCCGCGGCGTGACCGACTGAAAAAGGGAGGCCAATATCCGCTCTCCCACGGGGAGGTCCGCAAAGTCCGTCAGATAAAAGAGGACCGCCGGAATCGTGATCAAAAGCGCCGTCGCGCTCAGAATGACCTTGCTCTGCATCCGGTAACGCCGCAGGTGCAGACCGTGCGTACAGACATCGTCCCACGTCAGAAAGCCGATGCCGCCCACGATGATCAGCAGCATGATAACGATGTTGACCAGCGGGTCGGCGGCATAGGCCGTCAGCGAGGGGTAGAGGGAATCCGTCCGCCCCAGAATATCGAAGCCCGCATTGCAGAAAGCGGAAACGGAATGGAAAACGGACATCCATACGCCCCGCAGTCCATAGTCCCGGCAAAAGGCTGGCAGCAGCGCCAGCGCGCCCAGCAGCTCGACCAGAAAGGTCCCCTTGAGGATAAATCTCGTCAGGCGCACGATGCCGCCCACCGCAGGGGCGGAGATGGCGTCCTGCATGGCGCTGCGCTCCTTGAGCGTGATGTTCCGCCCGGCGAGCATCAGGAAGGTCACCGCACCGGTGATCACCCCCAGCCCGCCAATCTGGATCAGCAACAATATGACTGTTTGACCGAAGGCGGACCAGTAACTGCCGGTATCCTGCACCACCAGCCCCGTCACGCAGACAGCGGAGGTGGAGGTGAACAGTGCCTCATGAAACGGCGTCCAGACCCGCTGTACTGTGGCGATAGGCAACATCAGCACCAACGCCCCCAGCAGGATCACGCCCGCAAAGCCGAGGATCATAATTTGAAAAGAAGTCAAATGCCGCTTTAAGCGAAACACAATCTCCGTCACATCACACACCTCCTTGAAACAATGGTACTCTCAATTTTCCATACAGTATAGCACGGCTTTTGCAATGTGTCTGTATGTATCTTGTAAAATTTTTAGGTGCAGAGTCCTTATTTGCAGCCCAGAGGCGGGCTGCAAAGCTGCGGTTGACAGACTTTGGTGCATAGAATTCTCCGTGTGACCTGTAAATCTTTCCTAATTTTTTACAGGAACCGTTGCCTTTTTCCAATATTTGTTTTAAGATAAGCTCTCTATCTGTCATATTCAGCTGAAATTCTACGAAGCTTTTTAAAAAAGCCCCAACGGGAGAACTAATATGCTCAAAGAAAAAACATCCGATGTATCCATGACAAATACAAATCAAGGCTCTGGCACTGCTGCTGAAGCGGCAGTGCCCATGAGCCATGGCCTTTGGAATACGTGGCGCAAAAATCTCCTGCTGTTCTGCCTGACCGGCGTTTATGTGGAGCTGTGCCTGCATCTGTGCGTATTCGGCTCGATGGACCGGTACGCGGGATATCCTGTCCTGTTTGGCCTGCTGGGTGGCGCACTCTGCACGCTGGTAGTCTCAAGCCTGCCAAAGGTTCTGCGCCAGATCACAGGGGTTTTCCTGGTCGCAGCACAGGTGCTGCTGGCCGAGGTGCAGCTGGTCTATCACTGCATCTTCGGAGATTTCATGCCCGTCAGCCAGATCGGCATGGGCGGAAATGTGGTCGTCAATTTCAACTCGCAGCTTCTCTATGGGATCCGCCAAAATCTGCTGAAGATCCTGCTCCTCCTGCTGCCGCTGATTGCCGTGATCCTTTGCCTTATCTTGCGGAGGGCGCAGGTGCTGAAGCTGCGGCTGCGCTGGAAACAGACTATGGCCTCCTTTGCCGTGCTCCTCGCACTGCTGCTGACGGTCACGGGACTCATGTATGTTGGACGGGACAACGCCTTTTCCGTCTATCGTACCTTCACCAATGTGAACACCTCCACCGACAGCAGTTATAAAAAAATCGGTATGCTGGCCACCACGGCGCAGGAGCTTCGATACATGCTCTTCAGCGGCAGCGGCAGCATTATGATCACGCCGTCGTCCTTGAATATAAGCGATGTTCCGCGGACATACAGCAGCAACTCCTATAACGTGATCGAAAGCATCGATTTTACGGCTCTTGCAGACAGTACCGACAGCGATATTCTCAAGGCCACAGACGAGTATCTATCAAATGCAACACCCACCCGCAAAAACAACTACACAGGACTTCTTAAGGACTATAACCTCATCACCATCTGCGCCGAGAGCTTCTGCCCGTGGTTTATCAGCGAGGAGCTGACGCCGACGCTCTACAAGCTGAGCCATACGGGTATTCTCTTTGAAAATTACTACGGCACGTTCCAGTCCGTCACCACCAACGGCGAATACACCATGTGCATGGGGCTTTATCCGGATATGTCCCGCACGAAGACGGATTCCAGCTTCAATGTGGCGGGCACCAACTATCTGCCGTTCTGCCTGGGCAATGCGCTCAAGAGCATGGGCTATCAAGCCTGGGGCTATCACGACTACATCGGGGATTTCTACAACCGGAACATCACCCACGCCAACATGGGCTACACGTTCAAGGCGGCGGATTCTGGTCTGGCCATGAAGATCGACTGGCCCTCCTCCGATCTGGAGATGATGGAGGCCTCCGTGGACGACTACATCAACAGCGGAGAACCCTTCCACGCCTATTACATGACCTTCAGCGGTCACTACCAGTACAACTGGGACAACGCCATGAGCGCCAAAAACCGCGACGCGGTGAAAGATCTGCCCTATTCTGAGCCGGTGAAGGCGTACATTGCCTGCAATCTGGAGCTGGAATACGCACTGGAGTACCTGATGCAGCGGCTGGAGGAGGCTGGCGTTGCCGACAAGACCTGCATCGTCCTGACCAACGACCACTACCCCTACGGCCTGACCGAAGACGAGTACAACGAGCTGGCAGGGCAGACGCTGGACACCACCTTTGAGAAGTACCGCAACAGCTTCATCTGCTATGTTCCCGGCCTTTCAGAGAACATCGTGGTGGATGAATACTGCTCCACGGCGGACATCTTGCCGACACTGCTGAATCTCTTCGGCGTGGACTACGATTCCCGCCTGCTGGCGGGCACCGATGTACTCTCCAGCGGCATCCATGTAGCGGTGCTGTCGGATAAGTCCTTTCTGACGAAGACCTTCCGCTATGACGCCGGTACGGAAACCGTGATCCCCGCCGACGAGAATACCACAGTCTCCGGCAAGCTGGCGGAAGCCTACCGGCTCTATGTGGACAGCAGGTTCCAGCTCTCCGGCAACATCCTCAACAGCGATTACTACGCCCACGTCTTTGCCAGGGAGTCCAGCGGCGGAAGCCTTGCGGACACGGTGGTATTCACGGACATCAAGAGCATTTTCAATCAGGCCAGCGTCCTCTATATGTACCGCAAGGGCTATGTGGAGCCGGAAGCGCCGGACACCTTCGGCGGCAAGGCCACGGCAAGGCTGGGCGAGTTCATCGATGTGCTCTACCGCATCGCGGGCCGGCCGGAAACGGACAACACCGCCCTTCCGGCTGACTACGAGAACGAGGAATTCAACGCGGCCCATCCCTATTATAATGCCGTGTGCTGGGCCTATCAGACAAGGCTGCTCCGGCAAAATGATCCCAATACCGAATACGATGACAAGGTGGACTATCAGACGGCGTGCGTACTGATCCGCCGCTACGCGATCATGGCAGGCGTCGATACCGGCGTGAATCAGACGCAGCTCAGGCAGCTTCTTCGGGATGCCCCCGATCTTGGCAGAGAGGCAGCCAAAGCGATGCTCTGGTGCGATGAAAAGGACATCACCACCCGGGACAGCGACCTTGACGAGCTGCTGGCATCCGCTGGCACCCGCATCAGCCGCTACCAGATGACGTCGTTCCTGTTCTACCTCTGCACCTACGAGCTGGATATTGGCAGCTGAGCATGCGGCGCAGATCCTGCCGGAGAAGTGTTCCGCGACCGATTCGCAAAAAGAGTCGCCTTTCTCGGCTGTGTACCGGAAGTTACCCATTCGATGCCGCACTACGCTTAATGTTGGAATAAGTAAACATACTCACAAGCATTACACTCAGTGTAGACCTAATGTAGATTCAGACCATTCTGTGTTTACGAAAGTTTACATTGAGTGTAATTTTTTCTGCCTTGAATGGGTGGTCAAACAGGGCCGGTTTTCTACATTTATTACGAAGGGATGAGACATCCACCCCCCTATTCTCACACGAAAGAAGGAGTTTGATTTGAGCAAACGAAAACACGGACCTACGATTGTACCGGCCTTATCCGCCAAGGTGGATAACAAAGAAAACGATTCATTCAGGTTGGAAACTCACTGCTCCTCTCCAAGCTGTTCCACGCACTCAGCACCGGCAGCCGGTTTCTCTATTTCTGCATGGCCATGAAGAGCGGCGGAAGGAAGAATTTCATTCTTCCACAAAAGGACGCAAAAATGGCTCACGGGGTAAACCCGCGCAGCCGTCTGATCCGTTTCAGCAAGAACAGCAGCTTTCATTATTTCACCGTCGATGAGATGGGCCTGCGGCTGATGAAGCTGGCGCTGGATGAAATGGCGCTGTATCGGTTTCAGCGGTACTTGCAGCAAAACGGCATTTGCAAAGCATCTATGCTTCCGCTGTATCTGTTCAGTCTGGAGCTGCTTTCGGAGGCGTATGCCTTGAAAAGGGGAAAGCAAATGCGGGCAGAGCTGGATAGAGGCGCATTGTTTTCGTGCCAGGCAGATGTTGTAAAACGGATCTGCAACACAGGACCCAATCTGATCACGATCCCAGACAAATGGCTGCTGGACTTGGATATGGAAAGAGATGATCGCTCAGACGAACTCTTACTTTCCCCAAATGCTACGTTTCTAAGTCAACAGTCCGGAATGTAACACACAGGTGGTAACAGTATGGTCGAGGAATTGCAAGTGCCGATCCATCTCAAAATGACGCTGACGATTAAGGAAGCCGCAGCATACAGCAACATTGGGATCAACAAGATCGAGAGTATGCTGCGCAGTCCGAATTGCCCGTTTGTTCTCTATGTTGGGTCCAAAAAGCTGGTCAAACGCAGGGAGTTCGAGCAATATATCAGCCATAAGTTGATGACTTGACGGTAAGTTCACTATTGAGAAAAGAAAGCCCTTGTGCTACAATTATAAAATGCATAGGGGCTTCTTCTCATAGTGGGAAAGGAGTTTCCGAATGGGTAAAAGTTTACGAGGCAAAGAATGCGGCAAGGGTATCTGCCAGAGAAAGGACGGATTATATAGCGCAAGATTTGTAAGCAGCGAAGGAAAGCGTCAGGTCAAGTGCTTTTCCTCACTTCCGGAAGCCCGGAACTGGCTGGAAGATGCAAAGTATGCAGACCGTCATGAGGATGTGTTTGCCCCGCCGGATATGACGGTAACAGAATGGTTTGAGTTCTGGATCAGCCACATCGTGGGAGACTTAGCACCGAACACAAAGAGAAATTACCGGGAGCGGTATGAGTACAATGTAAAGCCTGTGATTGGTAAGATGCGGCTCACAGATGCCAAGCCGATGCACTGCAAGATGGTTTTCAACCAAATGGAAGCATCGTATGCCAGTTCAACGATCCGCCAGGCATATGGAACGATGTTTCGGGCTGCCGTGATGAACGACATGATCCAGAAGCATCCGATGGACGGCGTGCGGTTTACAAAGCCCGTCCGTGCAACAGACGATATTAAGTTCCTCACCCGGGACGAGCAGCGCGTGTTTCTTGAAACAGCGAAACGCTCCCGCAACTACAATCAGTACGCGCTGATCCTTGAAACCGGCTTGCGTACCGGCGAGATGATCGGGTTGACGTGGGATGCGATAGATTTCCAGAATCGGACGCTGACGGTCAACAAAACCTTGGAGTACCGCCACAAGCAGCACTTTTGGCGTGCAGGACCACCGAAAACGCAGCAGAGCTATCGCACAATACCGTTGACGGATCGGGCTTATGAAATCCTCAAAGGTATTTGGGACAGCCGCCCGGAGCAGAAAGAGTCACCGACGCTGGACAAAGCGCTTGAGTACATAGACAGACGTACAGGCGTTTCTTCTCGGCTGGTCATGCGTGATCTTGTCTTTATCAACTGGCGTACCGGGGAACCGGCGAAAAACAGTTCCTATGATACCCACCTTTACAAGCTATGCGACGAAGCAGGAATTGAAAAATTCTGTATGCACGCATTGCGCCACACCTATGCAACGCGTGCAATCGAAAGCGGTATGCAGCCGAAGGTGCTGCAAAAGCTGCTGGGTCACGCAAGTATAAAAACAACAATGGATCGGTATGTTCATGTGACTGCCGAATCGCTGGATTATGCCATCAAGCAATTTCAGCAAAATGGTGTAGTCTGATAAAATCCAATAAAGCCAAATGCGGAAATGGTGTAAAAATGGTGTAACAGCCAAGACACCAAACGCTGAAACCCCTTGAAAATCAAGGAAAATCGAAGGAGAATGAGTACAAATGAAATTAGGTATCGTGGGGAATGCGGGCAACAAAGTATCTCAATAAATGCCGATATATCTCCATATTCTGCCGGATTGAAAACTTTCTGCTCCACATGACTTCATGTAAATCAATGTAACTCCCCGGCAAAAGGGTGAGTAAAAGGTGAGTAAAAATAACGAGACGAACCATGTAACACAAAATGGTCTGCTGCTTTTTCGGCGGCAGGCCATTTGCTGTAATATCATGCCCGTAAGTGTCCGGCGTGCTCTGCACGGTGATGATGGACACGGGCAGCGGGAATATGCCGCGTGGAAAGCGAAGCAGCAGGCCAAGCGGGAACAATAGACAGCAAAACGTAGGGGACGGAAATCACCCCCGCCACAAACTGGTAATTGCAGAGAGGTGTGGCAACATAGACGGCCACACCTCTCATAATGGAATTAGCCTACTATAAGCTGCCAATAGACTATTCCTTGACACTCCCCACGGCTAAAGCCGGGGGATTCTTGGTTCGACGATTACAACCTCCGCTGTAAACACAAATTTTAACCGATGGATTCATAATCGCCAAAAACCTGAACACACCAGAAGTATCCATTGGCATCAATAGCAACACCAACGCCAATATTGTCAGCAGTTGCATCAATCATAGCCTGAAAATGCACATCCGAGTTCACCCAATTAGTTACGGATTCTTTTGCAACAGTCGAACGATTGCTGCTTGTAGAACCGGTGAGATTAGTCATAGAGCCATAGGTCATGCCCGCTTTCTTACGGCAGTCCCGTTCAACCTGGCTATTATGTCCATTCCACCCATCACCGGACATCGCATAATACTCCGCCGCAGCCTGTGCAGCGTTCATCACGGCGGAATCCGTAGGAAGCTCAGCAACGCCGTTTTCCTTACGAACCTCGTTCGTCAGACGGACAATTTCATTACGGATATCCATATTGGCATTGAAGTCAACAGAGTTATAGTCGAACTCGCCACCCTGATTGCCAGTGCCGCCGGGGTTAGTAGAGGTGCCGCTGGGCGTCGTAATGGCGACGGAGCAGGTAGAACCACCGACGCGGATAACGACGGTGCTGAGCGTACCATTCGTTTCATCGGACTTGAACAGGCTCACAACCATAGTGCCAGCCTTGTAACCCTCGACCATGACGCTGCTGGAATCCACATCAATCCCGACAAAGCCAATGTCGGTCGTATGGTTATAAAAACCATTGCAGTCCTTGATATTGACGCCAAGGATTTTGCCGGAGCTATCGGACACCTTAAAGTAAACCTTCTGGCCAACGGGAGCATTGACCTCAAAGTAGGAGCCGAGAGCACCAACAGCCTTAGACTTGTACTCGGCAGTTACATCAGCGCCGGTATAGGTCTTGGTCGTACCGTCGGGCTTCGCAGGAGTCTCGGTGGAGGGATTGGTTTCCGTGCCGCCGGAAGCGAACTTATTCTCGTAGCGATAGAGCATCACGACGGCCTGTGCGCGGGTCAGGGTGGAGTCAGGGGAGAAGTGGGTCTTATCCACGCCATTGACAATGCCGTTGGCATATGCCCAGTTGATAGCGGTGAGAAGCTCGGAGGACAGGCCCTTTACATCGCTGAAAGGAGCGGCAGAGGCGGTCTTGCGGTCAACGCTCTTGTATCCGGCGTAGTTGTAGACCATCGCGCAGAACTCCGCACGGCTGATAGGCGTATCGCCGAGGAACTGACTTGAACCGGAGACGGTGGAGATCAGGATGTTATTCTTCTGCGCCCAGCTTGCAGCGTTCGCGTAGTACGCGGTAGACTTCACATCGGAGAAGGAGGAAGCACCGCTCACGGCAGGCTCACCGGCATAGCGGTAAAGAATGGCGGTCATCTGGCCGCGCAAGGTCTTGTTGTTGGGGCTGAAGGTCGTGGAGGTCGTGCCGTTCACGATCTTTTTGTTTACCGCCCATGTGATTTCCTTGGAGGCCCAGAAGGAATCCGGGACATCCGTAAAGAGCGCCGCAGACGCGGACACGCAGCAGATCGAGATTGCCATGCAGAGGGTGAGCAGGATACAAGTCAGTCTTTTCATACGTTTGCAGTTCCTTTCATTGTGCTGCCGGGGGCAGACCGTCCGGCGAATTTTGGCTCGAAAACTGTCGAAAGCTGTCGATTACCACAGAAAAGTCTAATACGACAAAGCAGGAAGGTCAACCATGAAATACGCAAAATGGCCGACCTTCCTGTTAAGTTTCCGTCAAATTATATTGTCGGTAAATTCAGATGTCAAAACAGAAAAGCGGCCTCTCTTTCACACCTTGACGGATGCTCTGCAAGATGGTCGATAGCAAGGCCGAGTTCAGCGATGTTCCCACCGGAAGCTACTATGCAAATGCGGCGGCATGAGCCGTGAAGAATGGCGTAAAATGGTATCAGTGATGGCCTGTCCGGGCTGGACAATAACTGCAACCGCGCACATTCAAGATTTCCTTGGATGTGCGCGGTTCCTTTTATCCGACTTCGACCATCTGCATCATGCAGTCCCCGCAAAGGATATTGACCTTTTTCGTGGCGCGGACAGACTGCCCGCATTTCGGACAAATCAGCTTGCGGGTGCTGCTGGGGTGTTTGCCGCCCAGTGTGGTGCTGGCTCCTGTCTGGGCTGCTCCCCCGGCGGCTCCCGTGCGGATAAAGGGCGGTAAGCTACTGCGTCCGATTTTGATTTCGTTCCAGTTTTTTGAAAGTGCATATTCAACGAGGTTTTCTCCCGGTGTGGTATTCCAGCCATATTGTCCGCACGGAATGCAAGTCAAGCCGTGGGCTTCGGCAACCGCTTTGAATTTTCCGTTGTGGTACTTCCCTCCCCGGCTGACCTCTTTGATGCTGTTCTCCCGGCAATAGAGATGTACCATCTCATGCAGCATTGTATCCAAAGTTTCTTCGATTGGGTAATTCAACACTTCGGCGGCAATGTTCAGTTCATACGCACCTCCGTCCTTGCGCTGCCAGACCTTGGCAGTGGTACAGTGTCCGTAGGTTCCCGGCTTGCTCTGCACGGTGATGATAGGCACGGGCAGCAGTCCGTCAAAAAAGTCTGTGTTGAGGGCGTTATAAATGTGTTCCAGTTGGCTGACAGCTCGGCTCATTTTCGTGGTTTCTTTCATCGGTGACGTTCCTCCCATTCTGTGAGTTCGCGAAGCGGGCGCCCGCTCGCTTCGCTTTCGTCACCAGCAGCCCTATTCTTTGTAGCTGTCAATACTGTCGAAGACACTTGCACAACTTTTTTCAAAAAGTTGCGGTATTGACAGCTATGAAGAATAGGGGTAATGCACAAGGTGACAGTCAGCACTTGACTGTCACCTGTTCTCATTTTTTCACTTTTTTCAAATTATTTCGGAAGCCCGCCAATATTTCTGTGGCCGCATCTTCTGTTATCCTTCCAGCGACCATGTCAGCTTTCAGCTTTTCCCACAGCTCTCTTGCTTCGTGTTCCGCAGCAAAGATTTCGTCTTTGGTCTGGGTCAAATAAGACTGTTCCTTGCGCTTGCGTAACATATTGCGGATTTTTTCATATTCTTTGTAGCACTCACTCTGTCTCCTGTAGCTGACCCTGATATTCTCAAATTTCCTTGCGCATTCTTTGCTACAGTAAACTTCTCTGTAATCAAACTGAGGACTAAAAAATTTTCCGCAAATCTTACAACGCTTGATATTGATATTTTGCGATACATAATAATCTAAAATTGAAAAACAAAGTCCTATCAAATTTTCGCAGGTATATGCAGCAAAGCTATCTTTCCGCTTGATTACCCAATCAATGTACTGTTCATATTGGGCTGCATCGTTCCATATAGCCATAGATTTATTGACGTGGAGAACATATGATTCTAAGGGAGACAGCATCTGCGAATCGACTTTTTCATCATGCGGAAGCCAGCGGGAGATATCACTCAGAATTTCCCTATATTTGCTGTATTTAAGGCTTCGTCCCCTATCTGACGATAGAACATTGAGCAAGGCAGATAAAAACGCAAAATCATTCTGGTAGTTTTCAAGGGCGTTTACTACGATCCCGTCTTGCACAGTATTTATATTGATTTCAGCAACGGCGCTGCTTAGATAAGCGTAGGCTTCATTCAACAATTCAATATGCTTGCTTATATTTGAATGAGGAAGCGGCCAAACGTCCACTTCTTCTAAATTGTCACCACACAAGTCTTTATTAGGACACCTTTCACACAATCCTTCCTCCATACTCCACATTTCTTCAAAAGAATATGGGCATTTGACGTGGCTTGTAACGATAATCTTGGGGTTTAATCTGATTTCGACACTATCCTTTTGCATGAGAATTGTAGCTTTAGCAGCAATCTTCTCCTCAAATATATCCAGTTGATTAGTTTTATCCACGATATCTGTCCTCGTTTCTTTTCTATTTCCGAACATACAGCCGGATTGCAAGTTGTGAAAAAGTGTTGTAAAATCGGATCATGAAAAATCTGTACCCTAACTATAGTAAAATGTCGGACAGATTTCAAGCCCAAAATATAAAAATAACAGGAGGTTCAAAAAATGAAAGGACTCGGACAGTTCCGGCAATTTGACTGGGCAGGTTTTTCTGCCGGAAAAGCATATCAGGTGGTCGGCGTTTCGGATTGGCTGGACCGCGACACAGGCAAGCGGCTGGGCAAGCGTGTTGACGTGGTTATTACTTCCGACAACACACAGTATGAGCATCGCAATGGCGAGCAGTTCACCAATTTGTACCAACGCTTAACCTTCAAAATTGAGGGGAGTGCGGCAGTTGATGTAGCCATTGGCGATATCGTGATTCCGGTGGATGCTGTAGCTCGTTGCTATGGCGAATACAGCAATCAACTCTCAATTGTATGCAAAGGCGTCCAGACCGTTCCCACCCAGCAAGCCATGCCGAAAGCCAAGGTATAAAATATGTATTATCGATCCGATGCTTCCCGGCTCCGCTTTGCTCCGCTTTACGTCCGGTTGGCGATAATTGGAGTGATTCCACTTTCCTGCGGAATAATCTTTTCCATATATTCAGGACTCATTTCCCCCGTTCCGGGGGAAATAGGTCCTTTCGGTGAACTTCAACAAGAGATAGCGTTGCTGGCGAATATCGCTTATGTCATATGCACCGCTGCGGCAATTTACTTAATTGCGCTTGCAGTAATAGGCTATTTGCTCCAGACCGACACAATGCGGATCGGTACGATGATTCGGCAGGCCCTGTATCAGCCCTCCCATGGAAATCCGCTGCACCTGCGGGATGGGGACCTGCTCCCAAAAGTCAGTTGCTGGTGCATTAGTTCAGGGTTATATGGTTTGACGATCAGTGCGCAGCAGAGTGTATCTGTGGACGTGCTCATTGCTGCGGCCCCGACCATCTCGGCAGCCCTAAATCGAAAGTACCAACAGTATGCCGTAGTACAGGTGGATGCTGATATAGCGTTTAGGTCTGTAACCTTCATCATTGAGGACGTGCTAGCTGACCGTTCCATTACCTTCACTTCTGCTGGTGCAATGTTGCCGGAATCCCCCACGATTCTCCGCGTAGATCAGACCACATGTATCGACCTGACAACATCGGGGTCGATCTTGGTCGCGGGCAAAACGCGCAGCGGTAAGACGACCGGCGTGATTGCTCTTCTGATACAGGTGCTATCCTATGGGCCGGATGATTTTGGCAGCACCATCACAATTGTTGATCCCAAATGTGCCGAACTGTCCCGCCTGCCGTTCACGGTTACACTAGATGATGACGGGGAAGCTACCGGAATTCTGGATGCCCTTAAGGCATATGTGGCAATTATCACGCGGCGCCAGAAATTCTTGAATGACCTGTCCGAGCAGACAGGCGATGCTGTTAAGTGGTGGGACGCAGATTTTCATCCATCGTTTCTTTTTTTGGATGAATATGTCTCATGTCGCGCAGTCTTGCCTAAAAAGGCAGCCAAGGACAGTGATTACTGCTTGGACACGTTTGATGGCTTGATTAAGCGCATTGTCACGACCGGTGCCTCTGCTGGGTGCTATATAATAATCAGTATCGCGGAAGCCAGTGTGCAGGAGGGCGGTCTACCCGCCATGCTCCGCTCTGCAATGTCCACTAAGATTTTGTTTCGGCCAACGCGAGCGGAAGGGCTGCTGATGTGGGACGCAGAAAAGCTGGACAGCTTTGTTGGCGATAGAGTATATCAACAAGGAGATGCGTGGTTTTCCAGCACAGATGGTGTCCACGATGCGGTATCATTCGTACATTTTCCCCATATGCAATTTCCGGTATATAAAGAGCTGGGGCAGCTTTTGCAGGAGTATTACGATTAACCACGCTGCCGGGGGCGCAGCCCAGAGGCAGTGTGGCGTGTGTCAAATAGTTGAATAATCCAGCCGTAGCGCGGCTACTGGGCTTGTTGATAGTAGCCGCGCTATTATGCCAAAATGCCAAAATCTTGATAATAGGACTGTAAATATGAGCAAAAGAAAGATAAATGGTCCATGCGGACAGAGAAATAGACCCTATAACTTTATGCTGGCGCAACAAGTAGAGTATCTTAAACCACCATATGATTCGCTGGATAAGTTATTTGCGCGACTGAACGAAATTGGCGCGGAAAGATACGCTGGCATCCTGCATGATAAAGATTCAAGGGAAAAACCACACATTCATGTATTCATGCATTTTGCAAATGGCCGTGAGGTCGTCGCAATTGCTAAAAAGCTAAATATTGCACCGCAGTATATAGAGAAATGGGACGATGGTATTGACAACGGATTTGCTTATCTAATTCACCGAACGCCAAAAGCAAAGAATGATTACCAATATTCACCACACGAAGTAATTGCCAATTTTAGCTATATTGATTGGCTCGGTGAATATGAGACAAGGAAGCAGGAAAAGGGAAAAAGTATTCCTTATGGAGGTAATGACATAAACCATCTGTTGAACTGCCTCTATATTGGTGCTATGACCCGTGAGGATGTGGAAAAGCAATTATCCGGCAGTCAATACGCAAGGCATCACAAGAAAATTGATGATGTGTGCGCCAAGCGGCTGCAAAAACTTGCGGAAGAGAGAACTGCCGAACGAAGGGCTAAAGGCGAAAAGGTAAAAGTTATCTGGATTTATGGTGCAGCTGGTACAGGGAAAACTCGGTTTGCAAAGGAGCAAGCCGCAAAACAGTCCGAAAGCTGCTACATTACAGGCAGCAGCCGGGACCCATTTCAGCGATACGCCGGAGAAGATATAGTTATCTACGATGAAGCCAGACCGGGAGACATCCCATTTTCAGACCTTTTGAAGCTGCTGGACCCATACGGCGAAGATGTAGCGGCTCCCAGCCGTTACTACGACAAAGCAATTTGCGCTGGGACATTTTATGTCACTTCTCCATATTCGCCGTGGGATTACTACAAAAAAACCATGGGTGAAGGCTGGATATTTCAGCCAGACAAGTATGAACAGCTTCTCCGCAGATTAACATTGGTGATCAGGATGACGGAGAAAAGCATTCAACCTGTTCAATACGATATGCGGAAACAAGAATTTCTCTCCATCTCTGGAACCTCGCGAAAAAATACATACTGCCAGGAGCAAAAGGATGATCAGAATGAAGCCGTGGATTTATTCAACTCTTTCTTCGAGGGTTCAGTTCCTAATGCGCCAGAAGGTGGAGACCTGTGTAAGCAAGTGAGGATTTTCTAATGAGTCAGGAAGTACCTATCCCCGAAAAACTGCTCCTTACGATCAAGGAAGCTGCTATATATTCTAACATCGGCATCAATCGCATTGATTCGATGCTGCGAGAAGACGGATGCCCGTTTGTTCTTTTTGTTGGCAGTAAGAAGCTGGTAAAAAGGCGAGAGTTTGAAGCCTATCTTGCGGAGCGGTTTGCAGTTTAGCAGTTTAACAGACATGCCCTGCTGCCTTGGTGCGACAGGGCATGTCTCATATTTCGGATAATTAGAAAATGCTTTTTATCTATTGAGAAAATGAAGTTACCATGATACAATTACTAAGTTACATGGCTCGTTTTCTCGTTGGTCGAGAGGAGCCAAATATATGGGAAAGAGTTTGAAAGGAAAAGAACTGGGCAAGGGTATAGGTCAGAGGAAAGATGGCCTTTACTATGCGCGATGCACAAATAAATCTGGACAGCGTTTGGAAAAGTGCTTCCAAGACCTCAAAGAAGCACGGAACTGGCAGAAGGAACAGCAGTATCGGCAAGTACACCCAGAAATAAAATCTGCGCCGCCCAAAATGACGGTGAACGAGTGGTTTGACTTTTGGCAAACCAATTTGCTCACTGGGCTGGCACCGAACACGGTGAGAAACTATCGTGAACGCTATGAAAAAAACGCAAAGGCACTATTAGGCAAACTCCTGCTAACAGAAGTAAGGCCGATGCATTGCAAAGCTGTCTTCAACGGTATGACCGGGACTTATGCGGGTTCGACCATTCGTCAGGCATATATCGCACTGGGTTCCATGTTCAAGGCTGCAAAGGAAAACGGACTGATTGAAAAACATCCGATGGATGGTGTTCGTTTTGATAGTCCGATAAAAGCGGTAGACGAGATTCATTTCCTGACGGTCAGCGAACAGAAAGCGTTCTTGGAAGTCGCAAAACACTCTCACAATTATGCACAGTACGCTCTGATTTTGGAAACGGGTCTGCGTACCGGTGAGGTGATTGGGCTGACATGGGATGCGATAGACTGGGAAAACCATACTCTGACAGTCAATAAGACGATGGAGTTTCGCCACAAGCAGCATGAATGGCGAGCGGGACCACCTAAGACAAAAAAGAGTTACCGCACAATCCCGTTGACGGATACCGCCTATCAAATCCTGCGTGACCTCTACTTAGGATGTGAGTACCGCAAAGAGGCTCCGGAATTGGATAAGGTGCTGACCTACATTGACTGTCGGACAGCCAAGCAAGCAAAGCTGCATATGCGTGATTTGGTGTTCATCAATTACCGAACCGGAATGCCAGCTAAGAACAGCAGCTATGATACGCACCTGTACAAGCTATGCGATAAGGCAGGAATAGAGCATTTCTGTATGCACGCGCTACGGCACACCTATGCTACCCGCGCCATTGAAAGCAGGATGCAGCCGAAGGTGCTGCAAAAGCTGTTGGGTCATGCCAGCATCAAGACGACGATGGACCGTTATGTTCATGTGACAGATGATTCAATGTTCCAAGCTGTGCGTCAATTCCAGAATGCCCAAACCGCTTAATTGTGAGCAAAAGGGTGAGTAAAAGGTGAGTAAATCACTAAGCAGGAAGTTAATATTTGAAGGAAAGTTCTTAAAATGTGCATTTTACGCGAAAAACAGTGCTTTTCTTCTTGAAAAATAAAGGAGAAGAATTAGAGATGAAATTAGGTATCGTCGGACTGCCGAATGTCGGCAAGTCCACTCTCTTCAACGCGATCACCAACGCGGGCGCGGAAAGCGCCAACTACCCCTTCTGCACCATCGAGCCGAACGTCGGCATGGTGGCCGTTCCCGACGAGCGCCTCGATAAGCTCGCCGAGATGTACCACCCCAAGAAGAAGACTCCCGCCGTCATCGAATTTGTCGACATCGCGGGTCTTGTCAAGGGCGCGAGCCAGGGTGCGGGTCTCGGCAACAAGTTCCTTGAGAACATCCGCCGCACGGACGCCATCGTGCACGTTGTGCGCTGCTTCGACGATGAAAATATCATGCATGTCGTGGCCGACGCGAGCACGAACGTCCCCGTCGACCCCCTGGGCGACATTGAGACCATCGACCTGGAGCTCATCATGGCAGACCTTGAGATGGTCAACCGCCGCGTCGAAAAGGCGACGAAGATGGCCAAGGGCGACAAGAAGTTCCTGCACGAGGTCGAGCTCTTCTCTGCTCTTGCCAAGCACCTCGACGCGGGCAAGAGCGCGCGCACGTTCGAGGTTTCGTCCGACGACGCTGAGCTCATCGCGACCGCCGATCTTTTGAGCCTCAAGCCCATCATCTACGCCGCGAACATGGACGAGGACGGCTTTGCGAATCAGGACGGCAACCAGTATCTCCAGCAGGTCAAGGAGCTCGCCGACCGCGAGGGCGCGCAGGTGCTGCCGATCTGCGCCAAGCTCGAGCAGGATATTGCCGAGCTGGACGGCGAGGACCGCGCGATGTTCCTCGAGGAGCTCGGCATTCAGGAGTCCGGCCTCGACCGCCTGATCAAGTGCTCCTACGCGCTGCTCGGCCTCATCTCGTTCCTGACCTACGGCGAGGACGAGTGCCGCGCCTGGACCATCAAAAACGGCACCAAGGCCCCGCAGGCCGCGGGCAAGATCCACTCCGACATCGAGCGCGGCTTCATCCGCGCCGAAACGATCAATTTCGACGACATGATCCGCTGCGGCAGCGTCGCGGCGGCAAAGGAAAAGGGATTGCTGCGCAGCGAGGGCAAGGAGTACGTCGTCAAGGACGGCGACATGATCTACTTCCGCTTCAACGTATAAATATTGAACCTATTAGCTGAATATTCATTTACACCGATGTGGCCGTCCGCATCGGTGTATTTTTTTAAGTCATCGGCCGCGCTACCACGCCGCTACCACGAATTTCCCCAGCGGCAGCGCGCTTTTGCGGCGCTTTCCGTTTTTTATTTGCTACCAAATCGCTACCTCAAAAACCCGCAAAGCCTTGCCGTGCAAGGCTTTGCGGGTTTTCACAAGGGGATGCGATATCGGCCTAGGATAACTTTTTGACCTGTTTCTTCCGATTTTGATAACTTTTCAAACGGTTTTGCAACTTTTTGAAAATGTTTGGTATCGGAAAAGCCGCTCGGAGAACGCCCCCTTACCGATCTTACAGACCCGCGGGGATGGAAATTTTAGAAAGGAGAGTAACATCTATGAAAAAGTTACTCGCACTGGTTCTGGCGCTGGTCATGACTCTGTCTCTGGCCGTCAGCGCCAACGCAGCCTTCAAGGATGCCGAAAAGGTCAACGCGTCTTACGCTAAGGCCGTCGACGTTCTCTCCGGCATGAAGGTGTTCCAGGGTTATCCCGACGGCTCCTTCCAGCCCGAAGGCAGCATCACCCGCGCGGAAGTCGCCGCGATCGTCTATCGTCTGTACACTGCAGATGTGGCCGACAAGCAGGCTTCCATGTACGCCACCTACAACAAGTTCAGCGACATGGTTGGCGCGTCCTGGGCTGCCGGTTACATCAGCTACTGCGCCAATGCCGAGCTGGTCAAGGGCTATCCCGATGGCACCTTCAAGCCGTCCGGCAACGTGACCGGCTATGAAGTCCTCGCCATGATCCTGCGTGTTGTCGGTTACGACAAGAACAACGAGTTCTCCGGCGCTGACTGGGCCCTGAACGTCGCCAAGTATGCTGAGTCCCTCGGCATCCTCGACAACGTCGACAAGTCCACCGACCTCAGCGCTCCCGCTTCCCGTGAGCTGGTTGCTGAGCTCCTGTTCCAGGCCATCCAGGTCCCGACCGTGACCTACACTCCCGCTTTCGGCTATCAGGCCGATAAGGTCCAGAAGCTCGAGCAGGTCTCCATCGGCTACAAGAACTTCAAGCTCGCTTCCGACGACAGCGAGGATGCTTGGGGCCGTCCCACCACCAAGTGGTACAAGGACAGCGACAAGGATCTCAAGTTCGACTCCTTCGAGGACACCTATGCTGAGGTCACCGCTACCCCGAAGGCTACCTTCAACGTTGAGACTTCCCAGTGCGACATCTGCGAGGCTCTCGGTGTGAAGAAGACCACCACTGTTGTTGACACCTACACCAACGGCAAGCTCGACACCAAGGATGTGACCTACACCGCTACCGCCACCAAGGCTATGGTCGGTGCTCAGGGCGAGCAGATCGAATTCTACCAGAACGCTGACGGCGATTATCGTCTGGTCGTGATCGACACCTATCTCGCTTACGTCAACGAGGTTGTTACCGAGAAGACCGACAGCAAGAACCACATTACCCGCGACGCTTACATGAGCCTCGACGTTTACAAGACCTCCAGCGATCCCGTTACCCTCTATGTCAAGGGCAATGACTACGCTGAGGAAGACTGGGTTCTCGTCAACGTGAACGACGAAGTCGATGTCAGCATCATCCGCACCACCAACAAGGCTGCTCAGGAGTCCGATCTCGTTGAGATCGTTGCCAAGGCTGAGTCCTTCGAGGGTGCTCAGACCGAGACCTATCTCAAGTCCACCAAGCGCACCATCGACAAGAAGGACTACGATGTTGCCGACAACTTCTACAAGGACGATGCCGGCCTTGACGGTTCCGTCAAGTACACCTGGTTCCTCGATCAGTTCGGCAACCTCATCGGTAACGATGATGTTGACACCACCAGCTACGCTGTTCTCAAGAGCATCAAGTTCGTCGACAAGAACGATGGCGCTGCTGAGGCTGTCCTCGTTTATCTGGACGGCACCGAAGAGACTGTGAACGTCAAGAGCATCGACGGTCTGTCCGTTGCTGTTGATCCTGAAGAAGACTCTGAAGCAGCTACCAAGACTGTTGTCTCCGCTCTGGATTCCAACAAGGAGTTCACCGGTGACTTCTCCAAGGACTTCAACGATGCTTCCGCTGAGGTTGGCGACACCTATAAGGACGCCGAGTTCAGAGCTGAAGAGAAGCAGGCGAATGGTAGCTGGACTGTCACCTCCGCTGAGGCTCTCGTCTCCACCTATGCCAAGTACAACAAGGCCTACAACGGTATGGCTCTGTACAAGGTCGAGACCGACAAGGACGGCGATGTGAGCCTGCAGGGCTACAACACCATCGGCTACATTGATAACGCCACCATCAAGAACGATGCTGCTGTTATCGTTGCTTCCAACGACACCACCGCCACGAGCAGCAACACCAAGCTTGCTCTCGACAACAACACCAAGTTCATCGTTCGTGAGACCGATGACGACGGCAACTACGTCTACAACACCGAGTACACCCTCAAGACCCTGCCCGACTACGCCAACAAGAGCGTTGAGGCTTACTACACCATGGAAGGCAACTTCGTCAACCGCGTTTACATCAAGAACGCCACTGACGCTGCTGAATTCCCCGCTTACGTCTTCGTTCCCACCGGCGCTGACAAGTATGTCAAGCACGTTGTTGGCGAGGGCGACACCTACTGGGCTTACGTCTACATGAACGGCGAGCTTGAGTACATCAAGACCAGCTATGAGAACGCTTTGACGCTGGCTCATAACGAAGGCAAGCTCTTCGCAGTTGAGTGGAACAAGAATCTGAGCGACAAGTACGGCTACGCCTCCACCGTGACGCTCGTCACCGAGGCCACCGATACCGCCGCCAACGCCTGGACGGCTGACGACAACAGCGACTATGTCACCACTTGGGACATCAACGCTGATGGCGACACTATTGTTTCCGACTTCGTTTGGAGACTGACTGCGGACACCAAGATCATCCGTGCTGACGGCAAGGAAATGAACAACAGCGATCTGAGCAAGATCGGCGCTCGTGAGTTCGAGAGCCTCGGCATTTGGATTGTCTCCGCTAAGAGCGACTTCGAGGGCAAGGCTGCTGTCGTCTACGTCGGCGAGAAGCTCGGCGACGAGGCTGCTGCTACCGTCTATGTCAACGATGAGACTGTTAAGTTCGAGCAGACCGCTACTCCGTTCTCCGCTACTGTGACTGGCGACCTTGGCGCTGCTGCCAAGGTTACCGCCGAGGCTGCTGACAAAAACGCGGTCGTCACTATCTAATAAGGTCTTCGGCGAGAGCAAGCAGGCTACCGTTACCGTCGTCTCTGAGGATGGCACCGCGACGAACGTCTACACTGTGACCCTCGGTGTTGAGGCGGCTAAGGATGCTACTGTCAAGTACGTCCTCAAGGCTAACGTCAACGGTCAGGTTGAGACCTACGAAGGCACTTGGACTGGTAATGCCGGTACCTATTCCGGTCAGGAATTCGCCACGATCAGAAGCACTTATTTCCCCACTTTCGTGACGCCTGCTGCAAATCTCACCGTCGTTACTAATTACAGCACCGTTACCGCTGTTGCTGGTGAGACTGTGACCCTGACCTATGTGGTCAACGTCCACTAATTCGATAGTGAACAGTTAAAAACATTGCTATAATGTTTCACCCCCGAGGCTTTCCGCACCGTTTCATAGGGACATTTTGTGAACCTACCCCAATAAGTTAATATTTGTTCCTGTGGAGGGAGGCTGTGTTTTGGCACAGCCTCCCTTTTCCTGTTTATGCGACCTCATCCGGGCTATCTTCTGCCGCGGCTTCGGCCAAGCTCTGGGGCAGTTCGTCCACCAGACCTATGTCACGGTAGTAGATGCGTACCTCCTGCGGTGCTGTGCGGGAGTACTTCTCCGCACGCTCTCCCACCTCCACACGCCTGATGAAGATGTGCAGGATCTCAGAGGTTAGTTCCGGAATTTCACTGTACCGCTTGGCGTTCTCGATGAACCGAGCGATATTGGAACTGGAGTCCTTCAATTCCTGTAGCCGTGCTTCCATGACGGGGAGCTGCTCCTGGATCTCTTTCTGTTCAGTGGTATACTCCTGAGACAGGATACGGTACTGCTCGTCCGGGATGCGGCCAAGGACGCTGTCCTCGTAGAGGCGCTTAAACAGTTTCGTCAATTCATCCTGCCGCTTCTGCATTGCGTCGATCTTCTTCTGGAGCATGGCGATCTCCCGCTGTGCTTCCTTACCTTGCTTCTTGCGGATGTGCTCTGCGAATCGTAATTCATTCTGACGGGCGAAGTGTGTGACGCGGCGGATGTCATCCAGAAGGATGGCATTGAGTTCCTGCTCCCGAATGTAGTGGCCGGAGCAGACGTCCTTGCCTTTCTTCTTGTAGGTGGAACACATGAAATTGTTCTTCACCGCATCCATGGTGTGCGCCCTGTGCAGCACCATCGTGCCGCCGCAGTCCATACAGTAGACCAATCCAGAGAAGATATTCTGTTCTGCCATGTTCGCTCTGCGCCGTTTGTGCTTTCGGATGTCCTGCACGATCTCCCAGGTCTGCTGCGTAACCAGTGCTTCATGGGTGTTCTCGAAGCGGAGCTGCTCTGACTCCGGACGTTCAATGCGCTTCTTGTTCTTGAAGGACACTGTGGTGGACTTCAGATTGATGGTGTGCCCAAGATAGGTTTCATCCTCCAAGATACCGACAACCGTGTTAGTCGACCAGTTGTACGGCTGCGTGATATCCACGCCTGTCAGTTTCGCCCCATATTTCTGATAGTAGTGATAACCGGGCGTGGGGATCTTGTCCTTCTTGAGCTGCTTTGCGATCTGGGAAGGTCCCTTTCCAGAAACACAGAGGTCGAAGATATACCGCACCACCGGAGCGGTTTCAGGATCAGGCACCATGTGCCGTTTGGGATCTGCCGGATCTTTCATGTATCCGTAGCGGGGTCTGGATGCGACTCTGGCGCCCGTTTCAGCTTTGAGTCGAACCACGGAGCGGCCCTTTTTGCTGCTGTCCTTTGCGTAGAACTCGTTCATGAAATTCCGGAAGGGTGTGAAGTCGTTGGTGGCCTCATACAGACTGTCCACGCCATCATTGACGGCGATGAAGCGCACACCGTAGCTGGGGAAGATGAGTTCGGTGTACTGGCCAACCTGAAGATACTCACGGCCCAGTCGGGACATGTCCTTGACGATGAGGGTTTCCACCTGACCGTTTTCCATCAGCTCCATGACCTGCTGCCAACCGGGGCGGTTGAAGTTGGTTCCTGAGTATCCATCGTCAGACAGGAAGAGGGTGTTTGTGAAGCCCTTGTCTGCGGCATACCTTTCCAACAGAAGTTTTTGATTCTGGATGCTGTTTGAATCGTCAGCCTTGTTTGCTTTCTGGGTATCCTCCTGGCTCAGTCGGCCATAGAGGATGGTGTATTTTTCGTTGCTTGCCATATTACTCCTTTCCGGGCAAGCCGATACGGTATCAACAAACATACCGTATCGCCTGCACAAAGTCTATTCTTAAATCGAATCTTTTTTCAAATCACTGTCGATGACCTGGAGCATCTGCTCGGTAGGGGTTTTCGCTTTTTCAGCGTTAGAGAAAATGGAGCGGATGAGGAATGTCCGTGCACCCACGACCATGTAGCGGCACAATTCCATGCCGTTTTCCGTTTCGCAATAATCGGTATCACGGTAAATCGGTGTGACTGTATTTTCCTCACGGCGGGCAACAACGCACTCGGGCATATAGCCGCCGATGATGCCAGTGTCTCGATAGATCTCGTATTCGCTTTTCATGAAGCTCCTTTCTCCCGAAACCAGTTTGGGCAATAAAAATAGCAGACCGTCACATGGTCTGCTGCTGTGTTTGTTCTGCCTGTTGTTCTTCGGCCTGTCGCTGTTCTTCAGCTAATTGCTGGCTCTGTGTCAGCGCCACGGCTACACCAGCCACCAGTCCGATGGCGGCACCGATGTTTTTGGCTTCCTGCTCCGCCTGGATACGGCGGTACCGTTCCTCGGCATCTCCGTCATCGTCATCCAGCAACGCTCCGGTCGCCGCCAGACCGTACAGTCCAGCATGGAGCGGTTTCAGCGAAACAGGTTTTGGATGTTGCTGATCACTGTCGCTGTACCGTACCCCATCCCCAGCAGCGCTGCCACGATGAGCAGTACCAGCACGATCCACTTGGTCACCACGATCAGGTCGAAGTCCGGAAGCCAGTCCAGCCATGTGCAGGTACGCTGCTCGTTCTTCTTCCCAGCCTGTTCCAACAGAGTGGTCATCTCCGCCAACGATTTCTGGATCTCCGCCATGCTGTTCTGCACTGTTGTCAGGTCTGTGTGGGCTTTCAGGTTTGGAAGATACTCTCGCATCCCACGCACTTCCCAACCGATGGACTCTGTCTTTTGCGTCAGCATCGTCAGCGCCTCCGGCAGCGGACACTGAATGACGATGGGTGTGACCGGAGAACTCCGCTCCTGCGCTGTGGGCTGTGGTGTTGGTGCGGGACGGTTCCGCTGCATGAGCTCGTCCATAGATAATTTCTTCTCTGATTCTGAATTCATAGTTCATGTTCTCCTTCAAGTATTTGTCACCGAACAGCAGGCGGTCACGACACTGCCAGCCGCTGGGTGTGGTGTAGGTGATGTTTCGCCGGGACTCCTCCCAGCGCACTTTGTAGCCCTCGCTCTCCATCAAAGCAATAAACTCGTCACGGTTGGAGGCGTGGCGCATACAGTCGTTGATGACATTCATGAGCTGTAGCTTCTTGCTCTGGCCACGGGCCGCCGTGTGATATTCCCCGACGGTCATGGTCTTCGTTTTCTGCTTCTGCTCCCTTGGTTGAAATACAGGGAGAGAAAACTCCGCGCAGACCTGATCGTTGCGCTGCCGCAGTTCTTGTAGCTGTTCTTTGGCGACATGCAGTTTTCGTCCGGTATCGAAGTTGACCGAGTTGATGAGCAGATGCGAGTGGATGTGCTCCCGGTCTGTGTGAGTGCAGACCAGAACTTCGTAACCCTCATAGTACTCAGCCAGTCTCAGCGCCGCCGCGTGAGCGGTGGCCGGGTCGACCGCTTCGCCTTTCGGGAAGCTCTGCACCATGTGGTAGAACAGCACGCCATCGGTTTTGTGGTAGAGCCGCTTGGTGGTCATGAAGTCCGCGTAGACAGATTCCGGCTGGCAGTTGATGCCTGTGACCAACCGCTGGCCATCGAACTCGGTTTTCTTATCCTGCATGGTGTAGCGCATCACGGCACCCATGCATCCGGTAGTCTGCCCTTGCCTGTAGTTGGTGAAGCTGATGATCGCCATAACTCACCACCGCTTTCGTTCCAGGATCAATCGGACTGCTGCACAGAGTTCAGAGAACGCCTGCCGTACACTTTCCAGATCGACCACAGTCACTCGTCCCATGTGCGCCAGGGTGACGAGCTGATTCAGATTTCTGCCGACGGGCTTCAGCTCCTTTAGCACATCTTTCAGGCCGTCGATGACCACCACCTGCCTACCCAGGCAGCAGGCGGTCACATAATCGCTCATGGACATACCGGACCGCTTCGCCAGTTCTTTGATGGCCTCCCGGTCTTGGGATGCCATTCGGGTACTGAATTTGATATCTTTTTTCATATCATTTCCTCCTAAATAGTCGTTTTCCGAAACCAAACGAAAGCCCAGCGCAGCGGGTTTCGTTTGGAGAGGAGGCGCAAGGAAGCGGAGTTCGGAACACCTTTCTCCGCAGGGTGTTCCGAACGGTGCGGACATTGCGCCGACGAGGGGTGTGGGGCAGCGCCCCGCAAACAGGCGGAAGGCGGGCGTCGGCTGTGCCGCAGACCAGACAAACGCGATGCTGGCCGTCGTCGGCACAAGCTGCATATCACTCGTTTCCGCCGCCGACGGCGAAAACTCGCTCATTCCGCTGCGCCTCCTCTTCATTCGCAACCCACTTCGTTGGGCTTGCGAATGATTTGCGGGGGGTTTCTTGGGAGGTGATGCCCCCCGCCAAAGCCCTGCGTTTTTGATTTCGGCCACAAGCGGCCCAAACGGCGCTTCTTTTCTCCTGCGGGAGTTTACTCGGCATACTCGGAAACCTCCCGCAAACCGCCGCCTGTTGCCCCGACAGGGTCAACAGGGTCGACTGTCGGGGCACCCTGGTTATCGTCACTTTCGGCACGGCGCAGCTCAATAAGCCGCTTGCCGTTGCTGCGGCGCACCACGCCGGAGATGCCGATTTTGCTTAGTGCGTCAAGGTTTTGCAGGATCAGCCGTGACACTTTCTTGGGTGTAATTCGCTCTACACCAGCAGGGTCGATCTTCTCAGACAGCTCCGTGGGAGTGCCGATAAATTCTGTGCAGCCACGCATCAGTTCAGAGATGAGATAGACGATGCGGTCGCCCAGCAGCTCCGGCTGTGTTCTGCTGTCTGCTACCAGCTCCCACACGTTTTCACCGTTGCGTTCCAGTGTCAACTCCCGGTACTCAATGTCACGACCGATGCAGGAGAGTTTTGCCTTGCCGCTGCCACGCCGCTCCTCCACCAACGTGAAGCTGGAGTCCACCGCGCCGCTGATGGCAGTCGTACCGGAGATGCGGCTGAACACATCGTCGGCAGTTTCCTTACGCAGATGGTGGATCAGCAGGATGGCAATGCCGTGAGTGTCTGCGATCCGTTTCAGAGCAGAGAGGTCGCGGTAGTCGTTGGCGTAGGTGTTGTCGTAGTTGGTGCCGCGGATCATCTGCAGCGTGTCGATGATGACCAGCACCGTATCGGGATGTTCGGTGAGGAAGGTGCAGAGCTGTTCTTCCAGACCCTTGCCCAGAATGTCGCTCTGGGTAGTGAAGTGGACATTGGCAGGAGCGTCCTCCGTGATCTCAAACAGCCGGTTTTGGATACGGAGGGTAGAGTCTTCCAGACAGAGGTAGAGGGTTGTGCCCTGCTTCACAGGCATTCCCCAGACAGGTTCGCCCTTGGCCACCATGACGGAGAGCCACAGCGCCAACCAGGACTTGCCCACCTTGGGTGAGCCTGCGAGGATGTGCAGTCCCTGAGACAGCAGCGTGTCCACCACGAAGTTCAGCGGTGTCAGCGGAAGGCTCATCAGGCTCTCGCCGTCGATGGTTTGTAAGCGTTTGGTTTTGTTCATTGGATCGTCTCCTTGCAAAAAAGATAAGGACAGAGACCACGCCCACGCCGTGGCTCTTGTCCTTTCACTTGATTATTCTCTGGATTTTGATATAATGAGATTGTCGCAAGACAGTATCAGAAAACATATAGGACAGGAGGGTGGAAAATGCCGCTGGGAATCAAGCAGAACAACAGCTTCGTTCATACCACGCTCGACATCTGGAACGACAGAGTTTTTTATCAGGAGCAGGAGTTTCCTGCGGGACACTTCGCTGCATCCATCCTGAACATTTCAGATGACGAGCTGCGGGAGCTCATCCAGAGTGGCGGCGCACCAACCTTCTTTCTTCCGGTGGTGATACAAGGCAGCGAACAAGAAGCGGCACAGGTCTTTCCGTTGCTTCGTTTACGGATCATGTATCTGACTGAACTGATTTGGCAGTACCCTCCGTTCTGCTACAATGACCACAAAAAAGAAAGAGCTCGAATCGATTTTCTGTTTGATGACAGTGCCCTTTCTCAAATACGAGTCCCGCACTCGGAGTATCAGCAGGAGTTTCTGATGTTCTGTGCCGCCATCACAAGAATTCCCGTTGCCATCCTGCACTTTGTCACGGCGGGTAAATTTTTTGAGCTGGACTATCTGCGGCGATTAAAAAAGCGAACCGAAACATTCTTTGCAATCGCTGCGCACGACTGTTTCAACAGTGAGCAATTCTGGAAAGAAATGCGGGAGCTGCAAAGCTGGGACATGGAGCAGTTTTCAGTTCATCCGGAACTGACCTCCAGTTATGTGTTTGCCCGCAGTCCGAAGGACGAAAAAGAAATGGTGTTCGTTGAGCGTGTATCTTTTCTGCGGCTTGCAGATTTCTACACCTACGATCTGATGAACGGACTCCACCACGGTCATGCGCCAAGCCAGTGCCGGGGCTGCGGGAAATACTTTCTGACCACCAACGGCCATATGCCGAAATACTGTGACGGCATCGCGCCACAGGACACACGCATGACTTGTCGGCAGTACGGTGCCATGATGCAGCAGAAGGAAAAGAACAAACAGCATCCTGTTTACCGTCTATTCACCACCCGCACCAACACCATCCGCAAACATCACCAGAGAGGAAAGATATCCGATGAGCTGCGCCGGGAGGCTCTCTATGTAGCGGAGTGTTACCGGGACAAGGCGCTGATGGATAACGATTACGCCGCCAACGGCTATGCGCAGGACATGGAGCAGGAGCATGTCTATGCGGAAGCCAGAAAACGCTTGAAGTGAGAAAGGGGGCCGTCCCATGTCAATGAATATGTACACCGTTGCCGGGGACTGCCCCAGCAACGAAGAATTGGCCCTGCGGATACAGGCAGGAGACAAGAAAGCTGCGGAACTGCTCCTCTCACAGAACGAGGGATACATCACAGAACTGGCTCTGAAGCACAGCGAGTGGTGTGAGCTGGAAGATTTGAAGCAGGAGGGCGCGATAGCACTCCTGGCAGCGGCGAAGCGGTTTGATCCCGCCCGCGGAACAAGGCTGCTGACTTACGCAACATCAGCCATGGAATCAGCCATGTTGGATTACGGTTCCCATGACTCGCTCACCATCAGTATCCCGACCGACCGATATCACCAGCTTCGCAAGGTGGCATATGTCTGCGCCGAGGCGCAGGATGAATCCGAGCCAGCGCTCATCGCTGCTGTCTGCAAGGAACTTGACGTGTCACCCAAAGTAGCAGTAGAACTGCTGAAGGAATACCAGACGCTGTTCAATATCTGGCTATTGGGTGATAAGGTAGATTACATCAGCTACGGCGGAAATCCGGCCAAGGACTATGACCGTTATATGCGCTGGGTGTTGTTGCTGAAATTGATGGAAGATGTACTGAAGCCAAGGGAACTGAATCTGGTGCGCTACTATCTCGGTATCGGCTTGCCGGACGAGGAAGGGATGACTTTTCAGGAGCTGGCGATCCGACTCAACTACAACGGCCCCAGTGGTGCGGAGAAAGCATACAAGAGTGCACTTCGCAAATTGAAGAAAGAACTCTACTCCGGTGCCTACGGTCAGTGGCTCTCAATTCAGAAAGCCATCAACAAGGCCAGAGCAGAAGCAGAGGCAGACCTTGGGCATTACGTGACGCCCCAGACCACTTGGCTGGACGAAAGAGAATAAATGGCTTGGTACCTTGGCAAGAACAAAAAATAGCAGACACCCCGAACGCTGATGCGTTCGGGGTGTCTGCTGAGAGAGTATACACGCGTTTTCTATTTTATAATCCTCGTTACAAATGGAATTGGTGTGTTTACTTCACTGATTCCCGATATAGCCTGCGCCTTGTTTCCATTTAATTGAATCAAGGTAAACTCTCGCTTTTTTATGGCTTCTATGCTACAATACAGAAAAAGCTATGAAAGGTCGGCATTTATGGCTACAGATATCTTACTCGTCGACGACGAAGCCGCCATTGCGGATTTGGTGGAAGTCTATCTGAAAAACGAGGGTTTCACCGTTCACAAATTCTATACTGCCGCCGATGCCCTGGCCTGCGTGCGGACGGATCATCTGGATCTGGCGGTGCTGGACGTAATGCTGCCAGATATGGACGGCTTCACCCTCTGCCAGCGCATCCGGGAGGATCACCTGTTCCCTATCATCATGCTCACTGCTAAGGTAGAGGACATGGACAAGATCATGGGGCTGACTCTGGGGGCGGACGACTATATCACAAAACCCTTCAACCCCTTGGAGCTGGTCGCCAGGGTCAAGACCCAGCTTCGGCGCTATACCCGGTACAACACCGGGGCGGAGACGGCCCGGGAGATCACAGAGTACGACTTCCGGGGCCTTCAGATTTCAAAGGCCACCCACAAATGCGTCCTGTTTGGCGAGGAACTGGCCCTGACGCCCCTGGAATTTTCCATTCTGTGGTATCTGTGTGAGCGCCGGGGGAATGTGGTGTCCAGCGAGGAACTGTTTGAGCACGTCTGGGGCGAGGCGTTTATCGACAGCAACAACACCGTCATGAGCCACATCGCCCGCCTGCGGGAGAAGATGCACGAGCCCAGCCGAAAGCCCAAATTCATCAAGACCGTGTGGGGGGTGGGGTACACCATTGAGTAAGAAAGGAAATGCCCGCAGCCGCCGGAGGTCCCTGCGTATCTGGGGCAGCTATCTGCTGTCCCTCATGGCCTGGGTGGCTGTGGTGCTGCTTGCGGCTCTGCTGGGAATCATCATTTGTACCAGTATCACCTGGCAGCCCTCGCCGCTCTACGGTTTTCTCCAGTGGGTCAAGGGCTATATCGTCTTTGTTTGCGCCGCCACTGTGCTGGCGGGCTGGGTGGTCATCAGCTTTTTCTTCATCGCCAAGCCCGTCCGTCAGCTGGAGCAGTTGGCCAGCGCGGCGGAACAGCTGGCCCACCCCAGCGAGGAGCCCATCCAGCTGCCGGATTCCCTGGAGGACATCTCCATCCAGCTGAATCTGGCCCGGGAGCAGGCTCTCCGGGACGCCCGGGCAGCCCGGGAGGCAGAGCAGCGGAAAAACGATTTGATCGTCTATCTGGCCCACGACCTGAAAACGCCCCTGACCAGCGTCATCGGCTACCTAACCCTCCTGCGGGATGAGCCTCAGATCTCCCCGGAGATCCGGGCCAGGTACACCGGCATCGCCCTGGAGAAGGCGGAGCGGCTGGAGGACCTCATCAACGAGTTCTTCGACATCACCCGCTTCAACCTCTCCCACCTGGAGCTGGAGCGGCAGAGCGTGGACCTGACGCGGATGCTGGAGCAGGTGGCCAGCGAATTCCGCCCCATTTTCGCAGAATCGGGGCTGACGTGCAGCCTGGACCTGCCGCCCAAGCTGCCCTATTCCTGCGACCCGGACAAGCTGGCAAGGGTCTTTGATAATCTCCTGCGCAACGCGTCTTATTATAGCCTGCCGGACAGCACGGTGGAAATTGCCGGACGGATAGAGGCCGGGAAAATCGTACTTACCTTCTCCAATGCGGGAAAGAACATCCCCCAGGAGAAATTGGACCGGATCTTTGAACAGTTCTTCCGTCTGGACAGCTCCCGCGCCACCCGGACAGGTGGTGCGGGCCTTGGCTTAGCCATCGCCAAGGAGATCGTGGAGCTCCACGGCGGGACCATCCGGGCGGACAGCACTGGGGATTGGATCACCTTCACCATCTGTCTCCCGTCAGACCATTCAGAAGCGCCGTAAGAAAATCACAAGAATTTCGCAGAAAACTTGCAAGGCCTCCGTTGGGATATGGACAAGTATGAAACGCTTGGTTCTGGTACCATTTCCGTATCAGAATCAAGCGTTTTATTTTGATCAGGAGGTCTTATCCCATGAAAACCATTCTCGTTCTCTTCGGCGGATGCTCCTCGGAGCATGAAGTTTCTCTCCATTCCGCCTATGCGGTGCTGTCCCACATGGACCCCGCCCGCTATACCCCTCTGGCTGTGGGCATCACCCGGGAGGGGCGGTGGCTGTACTATACCGGCGATTTGGCCCGGCTGGAAAACGATACCTGGCAGCAGACAGCAGACTGCGTCCCTTGTGCCCCCTCAGTGAACCGCGGGGATCACACCCTGTTGTTGCTGGACGGCTCCGGCCGGCATCTCTGCTTTGATGCGGTATTCCCCATCCTTCATGGCAAAAATGGGGAGGATGGCACAGCCCAGGGTCTCTTTGAGCTGGCCGGGGTCCCAATTATCGGCTGTGGCACCCTGTCCAGCGCCCTTTGCATGGACAAGGACCGGGCCCATCAGCTGGCGGCGCTGGCTGGCATCCGAGTCCCTCAGAGCCGGGTCTTTCATTCCGACAACAACTTCGACCAGGTGGAGCAGGCGGCAAAAGCGTTGGGATACCCAGTGTTCGTCAAGCCGGTTCGGGCCGGTTCCTCCTTCGGCATCACCAAGGTCACCAAACCGGAGGATCTGCCTGCCGCTGTGGAGGATGCCTTCCGCCACGACAGCACCGTGCTCCTGGAGGAGACTATCCCCGGCTTCGAGGTGGGCTGCGCTGTGATGGGCAGCGAGGAACTGACCGTAGGTCTGGTGGATGAGATCGAACTGTCGGAGGGCTTTTTCAACTACGAGGAGAAGTACACCCTGAAGACCTCCTCCATCCACTGCCCCGCCCGTATCTCCCCTCAAAAGGCGGCGGAGATCCAGATGGCCGCCAGGACTATCTACCGGGCCTTGGGCTGCCGGGTATTTGCCCGGGTGGACCTGTTTCTCACGCCGGAGGGGGAGATCGTGTTCAACGAGGTCAACACCATCCCCGGCTTTACGGCTCACAGCCGCTATCCCAGCATGATGCAGGGGATCGGAATCTCCTTCGGGGACCTGGTGACCCGCCTGATCGAACTGGGGGTGGAGGCATGAGAACAGTACTTCTCTCCCAAGCGCAGATCTTCCGGGGGCCGCTGGTCCTGGTCAACCGGGCACACCCCCTCTGGGACACCGCCCCCGGAGCGCTGACCGCGGTGGACGCCCTTCATCCCCACATCCTGCTGGAAAACCGGGCCAGGCAGCTGCTGTCCGCCTGCATCCAAAAGGCGGGGGGCGTGCGGGAAATTGTACCTGTATCCGGCTGGCGGAGCCAAACGGATCAGCAGAAAATTTGGGATGACTCCATGGCAGAGAACGGCGAGAACTTTACCCGCCAATATGTGGCCCTCCCCGGCTGCAGCGAACACCAGACCGGCCTTGCCATTGACCTCGGAAAGGCTGCCGGAACCATCGACTTCATCCGCCCCGCCTTTCCTTACGATGGGATCTGTGGGAAGTTTCGCCGTCTGGCGGCCCGGTACGGCTTTATTGAGCGCTACCAGCGGGGCAAAGAGGAACTCACCGGGATCTCTCCCGAGCCGTGGCATTTCCGCTTTGTCGGGGTGCCCCACGCTCAGCTGATGGAAGAGCATGGGCTGTGCTTGGAGGAATACCGGGATTTCTTGCGGCAAAGCCCCCGGAGCGTCTTTCTGGAAAACGGGACCATGGTTCAGGTGTTCCATGTGACTGCCACAGGTGAGCGCACGGAGGTAGAGCTGCCAGAGGGCTGCTGTCAGGTGTCCGGTGACAATGTGAACGGATTTATCATCACCCTGTGGGGGGATACGCATGAAGGCTGTTGAGAAAAATTTCCCGACCCTGGACCTTTTTCGTCTGGTGGCAGTCCTGCTGGTGGTGATGAACCACACCTCGCCTCTGGCGGATATGTCCGCTGCCGCTGATTTTTGGTTGACCCGGGTGCTGGCCCGGGTGGCGGTACCCTTTTTCCTGATGACCACCGGGTACTTTCTGTCCCGGGGCGGCTGGGTGGGGGCAGATCGCCAGCTGAAAAAGCTCTGCCTGCTCTACGGCGTCTGTGTCCTTCTGTATCTGCCGGTGAACCTTTATGCCGACAGCTTCGGCGGCCCGGCGGACTTTTTGAAAAAGCTGCTGGTGGATGGCACCTTCTACCACCTGTGGTATTTCCCGGCGACCATCCTGGGCATCATGATCGCCAGGTGGCTCAGCCGGTTCGGCCTGCGGATCGCACTTCCTGCGGCGGCGCTGCTCTATCTCATCGGTCTGGGCGGGGACAGCTACTATGGGCTTGTCTCCCAGGCGCCGCTGCTCCGGAGCGTTTATGACGGTATTTTTACCCTGTGCGGCTATACACGGAACGGCCTGTTTTTTGCGCCGCTGTTCCTCCTGCTGGGTGCTGCGGGCTGGAGGTGGAGCCGCCGGACCGCGCTGGCGGGCCTGCTCCTCTCCCTGGTGGCCATGAGCGCCGAGGGCTTGTGGCTCTACGGCCTTCGGATCCAGCGCCACGACAGCATGTACCTCATGCTCCCTCTCTGCATGGCGTGTCTCTTCTCCCTGCTGCAGAGCGGAAACAGCGGAGAGTGCAGGAGGGCTCGGACCTTCTCCACAGTCATATATGTCATCCATCCCCTCTGTATCGTGCTGGTCCGGGGAGTGGCGAAGGTGCTGGGACTGGAAGAATTGCTCATTGAGAACAGTATTCTCCATTTTGCCGCGGTGCTGACTCTCAGCGCCCTTCTCTCCGCACCATGCCTGCTGAAGTTCCGGCGGGGACCCAGCCCTACTGCCCGGGCCTGGCGTGAGGTGGATCTGACCGCGCTTCATCACAACGCCCGGGTGTTGAAGGACGCGCTGTCCCCGGGGACGGAGCTGATGGCTGTGGTGAAGGCGGAGGCTTACGGCCACGGCGGCACTGCGGTAGCCCTCGCCTTACAAAAGGCGGGGGTCAGGGCCTTTGCCGTGGCCTGTCTGGCCGAGGGGATCGCCCTGCGAAGGGCGGGTATCCGGGGGACTATCCTGATCCTGGGGTACACTGCCCCGGCGGAAGCGCCCCTTCTGGCCCATTGGCGGCTGACTCAGACGGTGGCGGACGCCGACCATGGCCGGGCGCTGGCGGCTCAGGGGCGGCGCGTCCATGTCCATCTGGCCCTTGACACCGGGATGCATCGCCTGGGTATCCCGGCAGAAAATCGTGAGGAGATCCTGGAGATATTCCAGCTTCCATCCCTGTCCGTGGATGGTGTTTTTTCCCATTTGTGCGTTTCGGACAGTCTGGAGGCCAGAGATGTGGCCCACACTCAGGAGCAGTTGACCCGATTCTATGACACAGTGGCGTGGCTCCAGGCCGCTGGGCATAACCCTGGAAAGGTCCATGTGCAGTCCAGCTATGGGCTCTGGAACTTACCGAACCAGCCTTGCGCCTATGTCAGGGTGGGGATCGCCCTCTACGGCGTCCGCAGTGACGACGCCCCCGTTCAGAGGAGCTTTGACCTGCGGCCCATCCTCTCACTCCGGGCCAGGGTGGCCAGCATCCGCACCTTGAAAGCGGGGGATTGCGCCGGATATGGGCGGGCCTTTCAAGCGGCCCGGGAGACCAGGTTAGCTGTGGTCACTATCGGCTATGCCGACGGCCTGCCACGGGACCTTCCCCAGCGGGGCGGTGAGGTGCTGATCCGGGGCCGCAGCTGTCCCATGGTGGGACGGATGTGCATGGATCAGCTGCTGGTGGATGTCAGCGAACTACCGGAGATTTCCCCCGGCGATGTGGCGACGGTCATTGGCCGAGACGGCGGTCAAGTGATTCGGGCAGAGGATCTGGCGGTACGCTGCGGGACCATCACCAACGAGCTGCTCTCCCGATTGGGATCTCGGCTGCCTGTGGTCCCAACACAGATTTGGTAGCACAAACTGCGCCGAGGGCCATCTTTTGATGCCCTCGGCGCAGTGCCTTATATAAACAACAAAGTATTTTACTGGAGAAAATCGGCGGGGGTTATGGCACACACTGATACACTACTGCACCACAGTTCCGGAAAATCAGGTGCTTCAACCGATTGCCAAACAGCCCGTGATATTTGAAAGTCACCAGTGTTTCTCCGTGCTGCCAGTCTTTCCCAAAATTTTCTGAACCGCAGTATTGGCATCTCCTGATTAAAAATTGTGTCATCACTATAGTCTCCTTTCCAATGTATATTTGCAAATACACAATACCGAAAGATATTTAGAAAGTTGAGAGAAAGCCAGTTCTGGCTTGGTAGAAAATTAAAGGTCAAAATGTAGCAGATTGCAAAAACTTTCTTCTATAAACAGAAGAAACTAAAAGCATAAAATCAGCCACAAGCCAGTTTGAAAATGACTCGTGGCTGATTCTCTTTTCCGTATCGGTGTTGCCCTTGGGGGGAGGTTCATCTCATGTCCCTATAAGAAGGAACACTTCGCCTCGGGGGTGTTTTTTTGCCATATTCTCTTATTCCGCGTCCTCCGTCGCTTTGTCGTAGCCGAGGATGATGTAGAGATACGTCGTGCCGTTGGTGTTCAGCTGGGCGTACGCGCCGCCGGTGTTGTAGGAATACCACGAGACGGAATCGTCCGCCCGCGTGAGGTAGAGCAGCGAGTCCATGGTGGACTTGTCCGCGGCGTTGGTGCCCTTGTCGTTCGTGCGGACAAAAACGCTGGGGTTGGCGATGCTGTTGTTGCCGGAAATGACGCGCTGCATCAGCACGAGCACCGGATAAAACGGGCTTGCGATCGTGGTGGGCGCGGCCTGCCCGACATTGCCGTCGCCGACGTACGAGCCGAACGCCACGCGGCAGTTGTGACCGGCCGCGCCGAGGTTTTGGCGAGCGCCGACACGGTCTGCGCGTCGGCCTTGCCGCTTTGCAGCGCCTGCGCCGCGTCGGCGTTGGCCTTGAGCGCCTTGTCAATTCCGTCGAACGCGTCGTTGAACGGCTTCATTCGGATCGGGTCGGTCCCGACCCATTGCGGGAGGTTGTAGTTTGCGGTCTTGTCCATCGTCCCGCCCCCTTTCAGCGTCCGCGCATGACGGACAGCACACCAAGCGCCTCATCGATGCTCGAGAAGCGGTAGACGCGCTCGTCTGCCTCGCGCTGCGCCTTTTCGATCGGGTTTTCGAATTTCATCCGCGCTAAGTGCTCGCACTTTTCAATCTGGGTTCGGGGTCGTTCATAGGTGTTGTTGTACATGTTTTTCCTCCTCATTTTGTGCAGCCCACGCATTTGCGCGGACCGTTTACAGCTATAAAGCTGTAAAGCGGTTTTTGGGACGAACCGGTGCAACGGAGGAAAAATTTTTCCGCCTTGACAACGCTGGAAAGCGGGGTATAATGGAAATAGAAAAGGGCGCTGTTGTCATGACGGTTAGCCCTCAAAGCTGGTTAAAACAATACTATGTTAACCGCTCGGTGGCCGCCGGGCGGTTAACACGCTTTTGGGGCTATGTAGGTCATTACCACGAGGACAATGACGAGACACAGAAGAAAACGCAGAGCATTTCCTCTTCCCATCCGCATCACCCCCTTTCGCAAGGGAGTGGCTAACCGCCGTTTACAACAGCGCCTACCTTTATTTTACGGCTTTTGCCGCATTTTGTCAATTTTTGCCGCCCGTTGGGCGGTTTTTTGCATTTTTTAGAGGGTTTCGAGCGTGACCAGCGCGTCGAGCAGCGGCCACGCCTGCGCGAGCTCCTGCCCCGCCTGCCAGAAGCCGATGCCCTGCAAGCCCTTTTCCGCCGCGAGGGCGATCTTCGCGCGCAGCGAGCGCGCGTCCTCGAACCAGACGACGTGCTCGCGCCGCATTTTGTCGAAGTAGTGGTAGCAGGGCGAGCGCGCGGTTTCGTCAAACTCAATTTCCGCCCCCACCAGCCGCGCCCGCGCGACGGCCGCTTGCGACGAGAACGTCTCGGCCCGCGTTCGGCCTTTTTCGTAGGGCAGCGGCCAGTCGTAGGCGTACAGCGGCGCGCCGAGGAAGATGTTCTCCCCCGCCGTGACCGAGAGCGCGTAATCGAGCACCGCGCGCACCTGCGGCAGCGGCGCGATGGCCTGCGGCTCGCCGTAGACATAGCCCCATTCGTAGGTCATCAGGAACACGGCGTTCGCGGCTTTTGATAGCAGCGTGTAGTCGTGCGCCTCGTACAATAGGCCGCGCTGCTGCGCGCTCGTCTTCGGCGCGAGTGCGGCGACAACGGGCTTTCCCTCCGCGTTCAGCGCCTCGCGCAGACGGCAGACGAACGCGGCGTAGTCCTCGCGCAGCTCCGGCGGGACGTACTCGAAGTCGACGTCGAGACCGTAGTATCCCTTTTTCGCCATCGTCTGCAAAATCTCGGCAAGGAGCGCGCTCTGCGCGCGGTCGTTTTGCAGGAGCGCCGCGGCGTTTTCGCTCGAAAAATTCCCCTCCGGCGTCAGCGTCGAGAGGTGCATGAGCGATTTTGCGCCATAGCGCGCCGCTCGTTCGAGCAGGCGCGCGTCGTCGAGCGGCGCAAGGGCTCCCGCGGGCGTGATGCCGTAGGTGAACGGTGTCAGATACGTCAGGTACGGCAGGACCGAGTCGAGCAGTTCGCCGCCGATGTAGGGGTAGGCGTAGGCGTTCACGCCGAGCGTACCGAGCGGCGCTTCGTCTTCGTAGTCGATGGCAAGCACGTCGCCCTCGCGCAGAAGCTCGCGTCCGTGGAGGAAAAAGTTCCGCCGCAGGAGCGTCCTGACGCTCAAATCATAGTCCCGCGCGATGGACGAAAGCGTCTCCCCCGCGCGCACGGTGTGCAGTGTCTTCGGCGTCCGCACGACGAGCGCCTGGCCGATCACAAGCGGCGTACTCAGCGCAAGGCCGTTGTCCGCCGCGACGAACGCGGGCAGGGCGTCGTGCATCGCGGCGATGGAAGAAAGCGTGTCGCCGCGCTTTACAACATGAATGTGCATGGTCGATCACCTCGCACCATTCTATGCCGGATTTTTCGCGCTTACCCCAGCGCGACGTCCAGTATCATCATCAGAAGGAAGCCCACGAGGAAGCCGCACGTCCCCCGCCGTCCGCCCGCGCGCGGAAGAAGCTCCTCCGCCACGACGTAGAGCATCGCCCCCGCTGCAAAGCTCAGAAGCCACGGCATCAGCGCATGGATTCCCGCCGCCGCGAGCACGACGAGCGCGCCGAACAGCGGCTCCACCGCGCCGGAGAGCACGCCGGTCCAGAAAGCGCGCCGTTTCGACTTGCCCGATTGGTACACCGGCAGCGCCACCGCCGCGCCCTCTGGAAAGTTCTGCACGCCGATGCCAAGCGCCAGCGCGAACGCGCCGGCAAGGCTCTCCCCGTCCGCGGCGAGCGCAAACGCGAGGCCGACGGCCATGCCCTCGGGGATGTTGTGCAGCGTGATGGCCGAGAGGAGCAAAAAATCGCTGTGCACCTCTCCCCCGCCGCGCCGCCGCACGAGCTCGTCGAGCAGGAAGAGCGTCAGCGCGCCGAGCACGATGCCCGCCGCGGCGGGCAGAAACGGCGGCAGGCGGCCCTCTGCCTCCGTCTGTTCGATGGCGGGCAGAATGAGGCTCCACACGCTCGCCGCCATCATCACGCCCGCGGCAAAGCCCAGCAGCGCGCCCTGCGCGCGCTCGCACACCTTGCGGGCAAAAAAGAACACCGTCGCGGCGCCCAGCGCCGTCATCAGAAACGTGAAAGACGTGCCGAGCAGAGCCAGCATCAGTGGTCGAAGCATATCCGTTCATCGCCTTTACGGTTTGTCAGGCGGAAAAGCGCCTGTATGCCAGTATAGGCGGCAGGAATGAAAAACGTGAAAAAGGGCGCGGAGAATTCTCCGCGCCCTTTAGGCTCATATTGGCTTACTGCATCAGCTGCGCGACCATGTCGGTGTACGCGCTGGGATCTTCGAGCGGCAGGCCCGCGATGAGGTTTGCCTGATCGTAGAGGATTTTGGCATACAGCGCCGCCTTGTCGCGATCGGTTGCCATCGCGGCGGCCATCGCCTTGACCGCCGGATGATCGACATTCAGCTCGAGGATGCGCTCGGCCTTGATGGGCTCGGGCATCTGGAAGTTCTTGAAGTACTTCTCCATCTCGAAGCTGAAGCCCTCGCCCGCCGTCAGGCAGACGGGATGGGTCTTCAGGCGGTGCGAGACCTTGGCCTCCTTGATCTTGTTGCCGAGCGTCTCCTTGACGAACTGCATGAGCTCGGCGCTCTCGCTGTCGTCCTTGTGCTCTTCCTCGTCACCGAGCTCAAGGTCGCCGTCCACGATGGAGCGGAACGGCTTTTCGTCGTAATTCATCAGCGCCTGCAAAACGAACTCGTCCGTCTCGCCGGTCAGGTACAGGACCTCGTAGTCCTTGTCCTTCAAAAGCTCGGTCTGCGGCAGCTTGTCCACGGCGGCGATGCTCTCGCCCGCGGCGTAGTAGATGCACTTCTGGCCTTCCTTCATGCGCTCGACGTACTCTTTAAGCGTCGTGAGCTTCTTCTGCGTGGAGGAGTAGAACATCATCAGGTCCTTGAGCGAATCCTTGCGGCTCTCGCCGCCGTCGCTCACGATGCCGTAACCGATCTGACGGCCGAAGTTTTCGTAGAATTTCTCATAGCCCTCGCGGTCTTCCTTGAGGAACTTTTCAAGGTCGGCGCGGACCTTCTTTTCGAGGTTCTGGCCGATGACCTTGAGCTGGCGGTCGTGCTGTAAAAGCTCGCGGGAGATGTTCAGGCTCAGATCCGGCGAGTCGACCACGCCGCGCACAAAGCGCAGATAGTCAGGCAGCAGCGAGTCGCACTTGTCCATGATGAGAACGCCCGCAGAGTAGAGTTGCAATCCCTTTTCATATCCTTCCGTGTAGAAGTTGAACGGGCGCGAAGACGGCACGAACAGCAGCGCCTTATAGGTCACGCTGCCCTCGGCCGAGACGGTGATCGTGCGCTGGGGCTTGTCGAATTCATGCGTCAGCTCGGAATAGAACTTGTTGTACTCTTCGTCCGTGACGTCGCTCTTCTTGCGCTGCCAGAGCGGCACCATGGAGTTGACGGTCTTCATCTCCTCGACGGTCTCGTACTCGGGCTTCTCCGGGTCGCTGCCCTCTTTGACCTTCTGCTCGGGCAGCAGCATGCGGATGGGGTAGCGGATGTAGTCGGAGTACTTCTTCACGAGCGCGTGCAGGCGGTAGGACTCCAAGTACTCGCTGTACTTCTCCTCGTCCGTGTCGGGCTTGATGTGCATGATGACGTCGGTGCCGACGGCCTCCTTGTCGCATTCGGTGATCGTGTAGCCGTCCGCGCCGGAGGACTGCCACTCATAGGCCTGCTCCGAACCATACTTCTTCGTGCGGACGGTGATGCTGTCCGCGACCATGAACGCGGAGTAGAAGCCCACGCCGAACTGGCCAATGATGTCGATATCGGCGTCCTTCTTGTCCTTTTCCTCGGTCTCCTGGCGGAACTTGTAGGAACCCGACGACGCGATGACGCCGAGGTTGTTTTCAAGCTCTTCGCGGCTCATGCCGATGCCGTTATCCGAGACCGTCAACGTGCGGTTCTCCTTGTCGACCGACACCGTGATGGCAAAATCGCTGCGGTTCATGCCGACCTTGTCATCCGTCAGCGCGACGTAACAGAGCTTGTCGATAGCGTCGCTGGCGTTGGAAATGATCTCGCGCAGAAAGATCTCCTTGTGCGTGTAAATCGAGTTGATCATCAGATCGAGCAAACGCTTCGATTCTGCTTTAAACTGTTTTTTAGCCATAAAAGCATCCCTCTCTGAATCGTATTTGAACCTAAGTATAGCAGGAAATTCCTGATATTTGTTACTAAACTCTTAATTTTTAGCACTCGTCGGCAGCAAGTGCTAAAACATGATGGTTACCTTTTATTATATATAAAGGAAGCTATCGGTTTCGCACAGGCGCGAAGGATATGCCGCCTGTGGGCGGCAGGGGCAAAGGGGATATTCTCTTTCGCAAAAGAGAATATCCCCTTTGGAACCCCAAGAGAAAGGCTTAGATTGGCAGTCTCTGGCTTGAACAACTCTGATGTCTCCGAAGTGAAAGTGCCTCGTGCGCGGCGAAGCCGCGTTAGCATTGCAAGACGATTTGCCTCTGCTCCTACTATCCGCTGTTGCGCAGCCGTTGGCGGCTCTGCTG
>ENA-OPYH01000193-OPYH01000193.1-human-gut-metagenome-genome-assembly--contig:-NODE-193-length-39509-cov-3.816394_pt1 | contig 39509 bp, 39 predicted proteins | sample MGYA00241254_ERZ501488 | MGnify/ENA primary metagenome ERZ501488 (study PRJEB25962, sample SAMEA2042660) | human gut metagenome | biome: human gut; feature: human-associated habitat; material: faeces...
ACACCTGACACTCACCGCGCAGGAATTTGCCCTGCTGGAAGTGCTGGTGAAAACACCAGGGGCAGCCGTCTCCCGCGAAACGCTCCTGCGGACGGCGTGGGGGTATCAGGATTTAGGCGAAACACGCACGGTGGACGTGCACATTCAGCGTTTGCGGCGGAAACTGGGCAAATCGTGCATCGAAACGGTTTATAAAACAGGATATAAGCTCAAAATGGCGTAACATTGCGTCCCCCTCTGCGCAAAGAGGGGGATTTTTCGTGCCAAAAATCATCATCCACATGAAAAAAAGCCGTTCCCTTGTGCGGAGGGAACGGCTTGTGCTTGCTTGATGTGTGCGTAAAGAAAACAAAACGTTCAAACGTGACAAGCGTCACGCAATCTTACTTGGCTTCGGCGGTCGCATCGGTGCCGGGGATGTTGATGATCTCCAGCATGACCAACTCGGCAGCATCGCCGCGGCGCGGTCCCAGCTTGTACATGCGGGTGTAGCCGCCAGCCACGTTCTTCTCGGCGTTGCGCTTCTTGAACATCGGGCCGTACTCACGGAACAGCTTCTCAACGACGGGATACTTCACGTCCTTGGTGCGCTCCTTGTACTCCTTCTTGTTCTCGTCCGCCAGCTTCTGCTGCGGCACGTTGTACAGATACGCGGTCATCTGACGGCGAGCGTGCAGCTTGGACGGCGCATCGTTGACCACCTGCAGTTCGACCTTCTGATCCTTGTCGTTGTGGGTGATCTTGGTGGTGGTCACGGTGTTGTCGCACTCGTTGACTGCCAGAGTGATGTAATGTTCGGCAATGCGGCGGACTTCCTTGGCCTTGGCTTCGGTCGTCACGATCTTGCCATTCTGAAACAGGTTCGTCACCAGACCGCGGAGCAGCGCTTTGCGCTGACCGGCCGTGCGACCCAGTTTGCGCTGGTGTGCCATGGGATTATTTCCTCCTATCACGGGCAAGCAGCGATTCTAACCGACGTGCGATCGGGTAAAATCAGGCTGCCATCGTTGTGCCCCGTCTTATTCTTCGTTCTGGCGCAGACTCAGACCCAGATCCTGCAGCTTCTGTTCCACTTCTTCCAAGGACTTGCGACCAAGGTTGCGCACCTTCATCATGTCCTCCTGATTGCGCTGCACCAACTCAGCAACGCTGTTGATGCCAGCGCGCTTCAAGCAGTTGTAGGCACGGACAGAGAGCTCCAGCTCTTCAATGGTCATTTCGAGGACTTTTTCCTTCTTGTCGTCCTCAGGCTGCGTCATGCTGACCGGCAGCACCTGATCCGTCAGGCTGACGAACTGCATCAGGTGTTCGGTGAGAATCTTCGCCGCGCAGCTGATGGCCTCTTCAGGCTTCAGGGTGCCATTCGTCCACACCTCAAGGGTCAGACGGTCAAAGTCGTTGGACTGGCCGACGCGCTTGTCCTCCACCGTGTAGTTGACCTTCACGATGGGGGTGAAGATGCTGTCCATGGCGATATCGCCGATGGGCATCGAGCCGGCATTGCGGGCCTTGTTCTTGTCCGCGCTGACGTAGCCCACGCCGCGTTCAAGGCGGAGCGTCATCTGAAGATGCGCGTCCTCGTTGAGCGTTGCGATGTGCATATCGGGGTTGATGATTTCAATTTCATCATCAACCTTGATATCCGCCGCGGTCAGTTCGCACGGGCCCATTTTGTCCACGATTACAGACTTCGGGCCGTCGCTGTACATTTTGACAGCCAAGCCCTTCAGGTTCAGGATGATTTCGGTGACATCCTCTTTCACGCCGGGAATGGTGGAAAATTCATGCTGCACACCTTCGATGTGAACAGCAGACGCCGCCGCTCCGGGCAGAGAGGATAGTAGGACACGGCGCAGGCTGTTGCCCAGCGTGTGACCAAACCCGCGTTCGAGCGGTTCGACCACAAAGCGTCCGTACTTGCCATTGTCCCCGACTTCGACGCATTCGACTTTTGCGATTTCTACGGCCATTATTTTTACCCTCCTTGCTCAGGTTCGGAGTGACGAAGGGAGGAATGCGAAAGCGAGCTTCATGCATCCCGTCATCCGCATCCCGTTTCCCTTCCTTAACGGGAGTAGAATTCGACGATCATGCTCATTTCGGCTTCGAGGCTGACGTCCTCACGGGTCGGCAGCGCAACGACTTTGCCGGTCAGGTTGGGGGCATCAAAGGTCAGCCACTTGGGGGTGACGACGCTGGTGCCTTCGCGCAGCGGCTTGAAGAGCTCGGACTCGGTGCTCTTCTGGCGCAGGGTGATCACGTCGCCAACCTTCACGGAGTAGGACGGAATGTCCACCTTCTGGCCGTTGACGCGGATGTGACCATGCACAACGATCTGACGGGCGGCACGGCGGGTCTTGCCCAGACCCAGACGGTACACAACGTTGTCCAGGCGCAGTTCGAGCAGCTGGAGCATGTTGTCGCCGGTGATGCCCTTCATGTTGGTCGCCTTCAGGTAGTACTTGTGGAACTGCTTTTCCAGCACACCGTAGACGAACTTAACCTTCTGCTTTTCCTTCAGCTGCGCGCCGTATTCAGAAACCTTCTTACGACGGGTGCCGCCGGGATTGCGCTTAGATTGCTTTTTGCCATAACCCATTTCCGCCGGGCTGACGCCGAGTGCACGGCACTTCCGGGCGACGGGCTGCTTATTGATAGCCATGTTTTACAGTCCTCCTTCGTTTGCTTACACGCGACGGCGCTTGGGCGGACGGCAGCCGTTATGCGGAATCGGCGTCACGTCCTTAATCATGCTCACGTCCAGACCAGCGGCCTGCAGGGAGCGGATGGCGGCTTCACGGCCAGAACCCGGACCCTTGACATACACTTCAACCGTCTTCAGGCCATATTCCATTGCGGCCTTGGCAGCGGTCTCAGCGGCGGTCTGTGCAGCAAAAGGAGTAGACTTCTTGCTGCCGCGGAAGCCGAGGCCGCCGGAGGAAGCCCAAGAAAGGGCGTTGCCCTGCGTATCGGTCACCGTGACCATGGTGTTGTTGAAGGAGGAACGAATATGAACCTGACCACGTTCGACGTTCTTCTTTTCGCGGCGACGGCGGATAACCTTCTTACCGGTTTTAGCATTGTTTGCTGCCATATTCTATTCTCCCTCCTTACTTCTTCTTGTTCGCAATGGTCTTCTTGGGGCCCTTGCGGGTACGAGCGTTGGTCTTGCTGCGCTGACCGCGAACGGGCAGGCCGCGGCGATGACGGGTGCCGCGATAGCAGCCGATCTCGCTCAGACGCTTGATGTCGAGTGCGGTCTGACGGCGAAGGTCGCCTTCCACGATGTAGCTGTGGTCGATGGCTTCACGAAGCTTGGCCTCGTCAGCATCGGTCAGATCCTTCACGCGGGTGTCAGGGTTCACGCCTGTCTGTGCCAGGATCTCCTGAGCACTCTTTCTGCCAATACCATAGATATAAGTCAAACCGATTTCGATTCGCTTATCCTTGGGCAGGTCAATACCGGCAATACGTGCCATACTTTTTAACCTCCAATTAAGTCTTAGCCCTGGCGCTGCTTGTGCTTCGGATTCTCGCAAATGACCATGACACGGCCTTTACGACGAATGATCTTGCACTTTTCGCACATGGGCTTCACGGACGGTCTTACTTTCATGTCGATAAACCTCCATTACTTAGTACGCCAGGTAATTCGGCCGCGGGTCAGGTCATAGGGAGACATCTCCACTGTGACCTTGTCACCGGGCAGAATCCTGATGAAATTCATTCTGAGCTTTCCGGAAATATGCGCTAAGATCGTGTGTCCATTTCCAATGTCGACTTGGAATGTGGTGTTGGGCAGTGATTCTACGACCACGCCTTCCACTTCGATCATGTCGGATTTTGCCAAGTGTTATCCCTCCTGATCTTGATTACCGCCGCGTAACGCGGCTATGGCTTTACGAAGCTCACTATTGGTGATTTGTTCGCTGCTTCTGATCCTCCCGGAAAGACTGCCGCCGTCGGAGCGATACAGCTTCGCGTGCTTGCGCCGCTTGCGCTTCGGCCGCTCCACCGGCCGGGTCTTTCCGTCTGCCAGCAGGAGGAAGTCCCCCTCCGTCCCCAGGACGAAGAAAGGCTCTCCCTTATCCCTGCCGGCAGTGGATATTACGACATTTGCTTTGACAATGTCCATCTCACACCAATGATTTCTCCGGATCCGTCAGAAGCTCCGGCTCTCCGGCTGTGATCAATACGGTGTTTTCGTAGTGGGCGGCGTTTTTCCCGTCGGCGGTTCTCACCGTCCAGCCGTCAGGCATCTGCCTGATGGCTGCCGTCCCCGCGTTGACCATGGGCTCCACGGCGATGGTCATGCCCCGCAGAAGCCGGGGACCGTGGCCGGGTTTGCCATAGTTGGGGACTTCGGGTGCCTCGTGCATCTGCCGTCCGACGCCGTGACCGACGTATTCCCGGACGACGCTGAAGCCGTTGGCCTCCACGTACGCCTGCACCGCGGCGGAGATATCCGACAGGCGGTAGCCCTCGCGGGCATACTTCATGCCCTCGAAAAAGCTCTGCTGCGTCACCCGGATCAGCCGCAGCGCCTCGTCGGACACCTGCCCGCAGGGGTAGGTGCCGGCGCAGTCGCCGTGGAATCCGCCGATGAACGCACCCACGTCCACGCTGACGATATCGCCCTCCTGCAGCACCCGCTTGCCGGGGATGCCGTGGATGATCTCGTCGTTGACGCTGACGCACACGCTGGCGGGATAGCCGTTGTAGTGCAGGAAGGAGGGGGTCGCGCCCTGCTCCTTGATGAACTGGAACACTGCTTTGTCGATCTGAGCGGTGGTGACGCCGGGTTTTACCATATCCCGTGCCAGAGCACGGGCTGCCGCGGTAATTTTGCCCGCCCGGCGCATCAGCTCGATCTCGTGGGGTGATTTGAGCGTGATCATTCTGCCACTCCCAACACCCGCAGGATCTCCCGTGTGGTACCCTCCACAGTGGGCTGGTCGTCCACGGTTTTCAGAACGCCTCTGGCCTCGTAGAAGCCCTTGAGGGGTTCCGTCTCCTTATGATAGACCGCCAGACGATCCTTGACCGTCTCCGGGTCATCATCCTTGCGCTGCTTCAGCGCGCCGCCGCACACATCGCAGATACCCTCCTTTTTCGGGGGGATATTGACGATGTGATAGCTGGCACCGCAGCTTTCGCAGACACGCCGTCCGCCCATGCGGGCGATGATCTTCTCATCAGGGATCTCGATGGCGACCACGGCGTCGAATCTGATACCTGCCTGCTCCAGAGCCTCGGCCTGGGCGATGGTGCGGGGCACGCCGTCCAGAATGTAGCCGTTGGCACAGTCAGACTCCTGCAGACGCTCGTTGATGATGCCGATGATGACCTCATCGGGCACCAGCTTACCGGCATCCATATACTCCTTGGCCTTCAGCCCGGTGGGCGTACCGTTCTTCACAGCCGCCCGCAGGATGTTGCCGGTGGAGATAGTGGGGATGTTCAGCTTCTTCTTGATGATGTCTGCCTGCGTGCCCTTACCGGCACCAGGAGCGCCTAAAAGGATCAGTTTCATGGTAATACCTCAAATTATTCCAGGAAGCCCTTGTACTGACGCATCAGCATCTGGGATTCCAATGCCTGTACAGTCTCCAGCGCCACGCCGACCACGATGATGACGGAGGTACCGCCGATGGACAGCGCTGCCACGTTTACGATCTTACCGATCAGCAGAGGCAGGATCGCCACAACGCCCAGATAGATGGCGCCGAACAGCGTGACCTTATTGAGTACCTTCTTGATGAAGTCGGCGGTGGGCTTACCGGGACGGAAGCCGGGGATAAAGCCGCCGTTCTTCTTCAGGTTGTTGGAGATCTCAATGGGGTTGAACTGAATGGTCGCATAGAAGTAGCTGAAGGCGATGATCATCAGGAAATAGACGATCATGTACAGCACGCTCTTGCTGTCCACTGCATTCACCAGGGAGTAGGCGAAAGTGCCCTTCTCCGGTGCGGGCAGGAACGCCGCCACCGTGGGGATGATCATGGCGATGGACTGAGCGAAGATGATGGGCAGAACGCCGGACATGTTCACCTTCATGGGGAGGGTGGACGCCTGGCCGCCGTACATCTTACGACCCACCTGACGCTTGGCGTACTGCACGGGGATGCGGCGCTCGGCGCCGTTGACCCAGGTGATCAGCACGATCAACGCCAGGATACCCACCACCACCAGCACCGCGTGCCACCACTGCATTGCCCCGGACTTCAGGGAGATGCTCATGGAGGACACCATGCTGGGCACGCGGGACAGGATGCCCGCGAACAGGATGATGGAGATACCGTTGCCGATACCGAACTCGGTGATCTGCTCGCCCATCCACATCACGAAGGAGGAGCCGGCGATGAAGGAGATGATGATGACCAGCGCCGCCCACACACCGGTGTTGGTGAGGATGTGGGCGTTCTTCATCAGAGCATAGTAGCCCCAACCCTGCAGGATGGCGATAGCCACCGTAGCGTAACGGGTGATGGACTGGATCTTCTTCTTGCCCTCCTCGCCGCCGTCACGCGCCATCCGCTCCAGAGCGGGGATGGCGATGGTCAGCAGCTGGATGATGATGGAGCTGTTGATATAGGGCTGTACGCCCAGTGCGAACACCGTGGCGCTGGCGAAAGCGCCGCCGGACATCACGTCATACAGGCCGAGCACGGTGGTGCTCATCTGCTGCAGATAGGTGCTCAGCAGGCCGGTGTCCACGTAGGGAACGGGGATCGCGTTGCCGATGCGGAAGATCAGCAGGATCAGGGCGGTAAAGACGATCTTCTTCCGAAGCTCGGGGATCGCCCACGCTTTTTTGATCGTCTGAAGCACTTAGATCACCTCTGCCTTTCCGCCAGCTGCCTCGATCGCTTCCTTGGCAGCCTGGGAAAAAGCAGCGGCCTGCACGGTCACCTTCTTGGTAACTTTGCCGTTACCCAGGACCTTGTAGCCGTACTCGCACTTGCTCAGGATACCCTTAGCAAGCAGGGCTTCCGCGGTGACGATCTCTCCGTCCTCAAACTTGTTGAGGGCGCTCAGGTTGATGATCTCCAGGGGCTTGGCAAAAATGTTGTTGAAACCGCGCTTGGGGATGCGGCGCGCCAGAGGCATCTGGCCGCCTTCGAATCCGATGCGGGTGCCGCCGCCGGAGCGGGCCTTCTGACCCTTGTGACCACGGCCTGCGGTCTTGCCGTTGCCGGAGCCGTGACCACGGCCCTTGCGGTAGGCTTCCTTAACGGAGCCGGCTGCGGGAGACAGTTCGTTCAGTTTCATTCTCTCGCACCTCCTTATTCTTCAGTGACCTTCAGCAGGTAGCCGATCTTGGCGACCTTGCCGCGGGTCTGGGCATTGTCGGGCTGGACGGTGGTATCACCGATCTTACGCAGGCCCAGGGAGTTGGCGGTAGCGATGTGCTTCTCCAGTCTCCCGTTGAGGCTCTTTACGAGCTGGATCTTCAGATTAGCCATTGTTCAGTCCCTCCTTAACCCACGATCTCGTCCACGCTCTTGCCGCGGGTGCGGGCGACCTCCTCGGGGGTGCGCAGGGACTTCAGACCCTCGAAGGTAGCGGCCACCACGTTGACAGCGGTGTTGGAACGCAGGCACTTGGTACGGATATCCTTGATGCCCGCGGCTTCCATGATGATACGCACGGGGCCGCCGGCGATCACGCCGGTACCGGGAGCGGCGGGCTTCATCAGCACGCGGCCTGCACCGGCCTCGCCGATGATCTCGTGGGGAATGGTGCTGCCGGACAGGGAAATGGTGATCATGTTCTTCTTGGCATCCTCGATGCCCTTGCGGATGGCCTGCTTGGAGGTAAGCGAATCGGTGGGGCTGCGTGTGCTGTGGAACGTGGTCACTTGATTTCCTTAGCAATAGAACGGACAGATTACGTCAAACGTGCTTCTCAGTGTACCGGCACAGGTGGGAAGAACGTCGCCTCGCGTCCGTGGAATGGGACGCCGACCCCATACGATTGCCGACGGAAGGTCCTGCTTTTCCACGTGGCACCGCGATCGTGCCGTCCATGTCTTCGCGCGCAGGCGGTGCCATATTTCCCACATGTTTCGAAACCCGGTTTTCCTCCGATCGTTTTCACACGTACACTGCTCTGTAACCCGCGGTACAGCGGATGATCATTCCGAAGTCAAGGAGGGCTTCATGACTGCATCACCTCTTGCGCAAACACCGAACGACATGTTCAACGCGCCCATCGCCGAAGCGGATCCGGAAATCGCCGAAATCCTCGACGCCGAACTATCTAGGCAGCAAAACGGACTCGAAATGATCGCATCCGAGAACTTTGTAAATTATGAGGTCATGGAAGCTATGGGAAGCGCGCTGACTAACAAGTATGCAGAAGGTTATCCGGGAAAAAGATACTACGGCGGATGTGAATATGTTGACGTTGTAGAAGAACTTGCAAGAGAAAGAGCAAAGAAATTATTTGGATGCACATATGCTAATGTACAGCCACATTCAGGTGCACAGGCTAACTTAGCAGTATTTTTCGCTTTGGTTAAACCGGGAGATACAGTTATGGGAATGAGCCTTGATGCAGGTGGACATTTAACACATGGTTCAAAAGTTAATATTTCAGGTACATATTTTAATATCGTTTCTTATGGAGTAAATGAAGACGGTTATATAGATTACGATCAGGTGTTGGAAGTTGCAAAAGCTAACAAGCCTAAACTTATCGTAGCTGGTGCAAGTGCTTACCCAAGAAAGATTGATTTTAAGAAATTCAGAGAAATCGCTGACGAAGTAGGTGCTTACCTTATGGTAGATATGGCACATATTGCAGGTCTTGTAGCTACAGGACAGCATATGAGCCCAATTCCATATGCGCATGTAACAACAACTACAACTCATAAGACATTAAGAGGACCAAGAGGTGGACTTATTCTTTCAAGTGAAGAATTTGCTTTGGAACATAAGCTTAATAAGGCAGTTTTCCCAGGAATCCAGGGTGGACCATTAATGCACGTTATCGCATCTAAGGCTGTTTGTTTCAAAGAAGCTTTATCACCTGAATTCCAGGAGTATGGCAAGAACATTGTGGCAAATGCACAGGCACTTGCAAAAGGTCTTACAGACAGAGGTTTTGACCTTGTATCAGGCGGTACAGACAACCACTTAATGTTAGTAGACTTAAGAAGCAAAAACATTACAGGTAAGGAATTTGAAATTGCTCTTGATAAAGCAAACATTACATGCAACAAGAACGCAATTCCTAATGACCCACAGAAACCGGGAATTACAAGTGGTGTAAGAATTGGTACACCTGCAGTTACAACAAGAGGACTTAATGAAGCAGATATGGATGTAATAGCAGAATGCATGGCATTAATCGCTGCTGATCCGGAAGGAAACAATGAAGCAGTAAAGGCAAAAGTAAAGGCGTTAACAGACAAATATCCTTTATATGCATAAAGAAACAAAATATTAATATGACTGTTGATTAGAAAGTAGAATCAATAGTGTTGTAAAATCCTTACAGTAAAAGGACTGATTGGTCTTGCGAGCTGTAAGGATTTTGTTTTTTATGGAATATGTTTCCTGTATAATTCCCCAATTTTTGGAAATAATGTAATGGATTAGATTTACAGGGGGAGTTATGAAAAGTGATTTTGTAAAATGTGGTATTTTAGGTTGGTGTATTGAAATTATATGGACAGCCTTTCATGGAATAAAAAACAAAAATAATAAATTCATTGGTTATACGTCAATAATTATGTTCCCCATATATGGCTTGGCATCAGTTATAAAGCCAATAAGCCTTAAGTTAAAGAAAATGAAAATGCCTACAATAATCAGGGGGATAGTTTATTCAATAGGAATTTTTATGGTAGAATTAATTACAGGAAGTATTCTTAAGAAAACAAATAATTGTCCGTGGGATTATAGCGATAAAAAGTACAACATAAACGGTGTGATTAGAATTGATTATGCACCGCTGTGGTGCATTGTAGGTGTTATTTTTGAAAAAATGCTTAACTCAAAAGAGTGCAGGAAATAGAGCAAAGCAAAAAAATAGAAAATAAAAATCTTCCAAACAGTATATTTAAACATGCTTGGAAGATTATATAAATTTATTATTTAAAGAATTTTATAATATTGTCCATTCTGGAAGTCATTGACTGGAATAGTAAATCAACAATAGTAATGGCAACCATTGATTCAACAACAACTACAGCTCTAGGAACAATAATAGGATCGTGACGACCTTTTATATTGATATCAATATTTTCCATAGATTTATTTACTGTCTGCTGTGTCATTGCAATAGAAGGAGTAGGCTTGATTGCGGCTCTAAGAACAATAGGTGAGCCGTCGCTTATGCCACCAAGAACCCCTCCGGCATGGTTTGATGTTTTTGAAATATGACCATTTTCAACTTTAAAACCATCATTATCTTTAGAACCTGTAGATGTGGCAACTGCAAAACCATCACCAATCTCAATACCTTTAACAGCACCGATGGACATAATTGCTTTTGCAAGGTTAGCATCTAACTTATCAAAAACAGGTTCACCTACACCTGTTGGCATTCCGGCTACAACACATTCGATAATACCACCAACGGAATCCATTTCAGCCATTTTCTCTTTAAGCATATCACCTGCAAGTTTAGCAGCGTTGCTATCAGGCATATACATAGGATTCTTCTGAATTTCGTCTTTATTAAAATTATTGTAATTTATAGATACGTTACCGATAGATTTAGAATAAGTCATAATGGAAATATTAAGTGATTCTAAAATCTTAGAAGCAATGGCGCCTGCGGCAACTCTTCCTATAGTTTCGCGACCTGATGAACGTCCGCCACCGCGATAATCTCTGAAACCATATTTTTCATCAAAAGTGTAATCAGCGTGTCCCGGTCTGTAGCATTCTGCAATCTGTGAGTAATCAGCAGAATGATGATCTTTATTGTGTACAACCAAAGAAATAGGAGTGCCGGTAGTTTTTCCTTCAAAAATACCAGACAAAATCTCGACCTTGTCATCTTCGTTACGCTGTGTAGTGTATGCAGACTGTCCCGGTTTTCTTCTGTCAAGAAAAAACTGAATGTCTTCTTCACAAAGAGGAACTCCAGCAGGGCAACCGTCAACTACAACGCCAACAGCCTTTCCATGAGATTCTCCCCAAGTTGTTATTTTAAAAATGTTACCATATGTTGAACCAGCCATTTTAACCTCCGTAAATAAAATCCGTAAAAATTTTTGCCTTTCACGATTATAACAAGGAATAGGGATAATAGCAAATTGAAAATATCTGCTTGCGTTAATACTAATAAAATAATATAATAATACAATGCGTTAAAAAAAATGAAATCAATGAGGTGTTTTATGTTTAAGGTTTTAGCAAAAGATGGAAATGCAAAACGAGGCGAATTTACAACAGTTCATGGCAAGATTCAGACACCGGTTTTTATGAATGTAGGAACAGCGGCTGCAATTAAAGGTGCAGTAGCTGCAGAAGACTTAAAGACAATTAAGACACAGGTAGAATTATCTAATACATATCATCTTCATGTTAGACCGGGTGATAAGATTGTTAAGAAGTTAGGCGGTCTTCATAAATTTATGAATTGGGACAGACCCATTCTTACGGATTCAGGCGGATTTCAGGTGTTCTCTCTTGCAGGACTTAGAAAAATAAAAGAAGAAGGTGTATACTTTAATTCACATGTAGACGGAAGAAAGATTTTTATGGGGCCTGAGGAAAGTATGCAGATTCAGTCAAACTTAGCTTCAACTATAGCTATGGCTTTTGATGAATGTCCTTCAAGTGTTGCATCAAGACAGTATATTGAAAATTCTGTTGCAAGAACTACAAGATGGCTTGAAAGATGTAAGAAAGAAATGAACAGACTTAACGGTTTGGAAGATACGATTAATAAGAATCAATTATTGTTTGGTATTAATCAGGGTGGTATTTATGCTGATATCCGTATTGAACAGGCCAAGGCTATAGCTGATATGGATTTGGATGGATATGCCATAGGTGGTCTGGCTGTAGGTGAAAGCCACGAGGAAATGTATAGAATTATTGAAAGTGTTGAACCTCATCTTCCAAAGGATAAGCCAATATATTTAATGGGAGTAGGTACTCCGGCTAATATACTTGAAGCAGTAGAACGTGGTGTGGATTTCTTTGATTGTGTTTACCCATCAAGAAACGGTCGTCATGGACATGTATATACTAATGCCGGTAAGTTGAATTTGTTTAATGCAAAGTATGAAACAGATTCAAGACCAATAGAAGAAGGTTGTGAGTGTCCTGCATGTAAGTATCACTCAAGAGCATATATCAGACATCTTCTTAAAGCTAAGGAGATGTTAGGCATGCGCTTATGCGTCTTGCATAATTTGTATTTTTATAATACAATGATGGAGGAAATAAGATATGCCATTGAGGCAGGAAACTATGCCGAATATAAAGCTAAGAAATTAGAAGGCTTTAAAGAAAATGACAAGAAATAGGAGGAACGAACAATGCCAATTTTAGCAGCAGGTTCTCAGGCAGCAAGCTGGGGAATAATGGTCCTTTATGTAGTATTAATTATTGGATTTATGTATTTCCTTGCTATTAAGCCACAGAAGAAACAGGAAAAGAAACAGAAAGAAGTTATGGATGCAGTTGCAGTAGGCGATAGCATTTTAACAACAAGTGGATTTTACGGAATGGTTATTGATGTAACAGATGATACAGTTATCGTTGAATTTGGTGGAAACAAGAACTGCCGTATTCCAATGCAGAAATCAGCTATTGTAGATGTAGAAAAAGCTGAATAGTTACTATGATATAAATACAATAATATTAAAGCTTGAAGTAAAGGTGTTTATGAGATTTAAGGTCTATAAACACCTTTTTTCTGTTTTGGCTATGTTGATGGCTATGCTGATGATGTCACTTGGAATGGCATTCTTCTCAATAAGAAAAATCAAGCGATAATATAGTGTTATATTATAAAAAGAAGGCAATGGTGAACTTGTAAAGGCAAGGCTGTTGCCTTCTTTTAGTTTATTCTTTTAGCAAAACTGTTACGGAAACATTATTTAAGAAAGAAAACAAGTATGAAAAATAGAAAAAATAAAGTAGAATGTTTATTATAAATTATGAACCAGGTTAAATTTAATCAAGAAATATATTATATATGTAGGTTGATAAAATATATCATTTACGATATAATTTAAGAATTAGCGTAGACTTTTGTACTTAATTATGCAGAAGCTACTTCTTATTAATCACGATAGAAAAGAGGATACATGATGAATTTTAATGTTGCAGTAATTCCCGGTGATGGAATTGGACCAGAGATTGTAAGAGAAGCACAGAAGGTTCTTGATGCTGTTGGAACTAAGTTTGGTCATGTCTTCAACTACACAGAAGTGGATATGGGCGGGGTGTCAATTGACAAGCACGGAGTTCCACTTACAGATGAAGCATTAGCCACAGCACAGAAAAGTGACGCAGTCCTTCTTGGTGCCGTAGGTGGTGTCGTCGGAAAAGACAGTTGGTACGAACTTCCACCTAACCTTAGACCAGAGGCAGGACTACTTGCCATAAGAAAAGGACTTAATCTTTTTGCTAACCTTAGACCTGCATATCTTTACAAAGAATTAAAGGGTGCCTGTCCATTGAAGGAAGAGGTAGCAGATGCCGGTTTTGACATGATTATTGTTAGAGAGTTAACAGGTGGTCTTTATTTTGGAGAAAGAAAGACTGAAGAAGTTGACGGCGTGCTTACAGCAACAGATACTTTAACATATAATGAGAACGAAATTAGACGTATTGCAAAGAAAGCTTTTGAAATTGCAATGAAGAGAAGAAAGAACGTAATAAGCGTTGACAAGTCTAACGTGCTTGACTCTTCAAGATTATGGGATAAGGTTGTAAATGAAGTGGCAAAGGATTATCCTGAGGTTACATTAACACATATGTTAGTAGATAACTGTGCAATGCAGTTAGTTAAGGATCCGGCACAGTTTGATGTTGTTGTAACAGAGAATATGTTTGGGGATATCCTTTCAGATGAAGCTAGTATGATTACAGGATCAATTGGAATGTTATCATCAGCCAGTCTTAGAGAAGATAAGTTTGGACTTTATGAACCAAGCCACGGTGCTGCACCTGATATTGCAGGTCAGAACAAGGCTAACCCTATAGCAACAATTCTTTCAGCAGCTATGATGCTGAGATACTCATTTGATCTTGATAAGGAAGCAGATGCAGTTGAAAAGGCAGTTGAGAAAGTGTTAGAAGACAATATCAGAACAGTTGATATTATGTCAGACGGAATGACACTTGTTGGCTGTAAAGAGATGGGTGACGAGATAGTAAACAGACTTTAATAAAGTCACTTCATATGATTTTAGATTTTATAGACTATAATAGATAGACCGATTTTAGGAGGAAATAAGATGAAGAGTGATGCAGTAAAGAAAGGACTTCAGCAGGCTCCACACAGATCATTGTTTAATGCTCTGGGTATGACAGAAGAAGAAATGGAAAGACCATTAGTTGGTATTGTATGTTCATATAATGAAATCGTTCCGGGACATATGAACCTTGATAAGATTGCTAACGCAGTAAAGATGGGTGTTGCCATGGCAGGTGGTACACCAATTATGTTCCCAGCTATTGCCGTATGTGACGGTATTGCAATGGGACATGAAGGAATGAAATATTCTCTTGTAACAAGAGATTTGATTGCAGATTCAACAGAATGTATGGCTAAGGCTCACCAGTTTGATGCTTTAGTTATGATTCCTAACTGTGATAAGAATGTACCGGGATTATTAATGGCTGCAGCAAGAGTAAATGTGCCAACAGTATTTGTTTCAGGAGGACCAATGCTTGCAGGACATGTTGGAGGACATAAGACCAGTCTTTCATCAATGTTTGAAGCAGTAGGTGCCAATGCTGCCGGCAAGATGTCTCTTGAAGAATTAAATGAATATGAATGTAAGGCTTGTCCAACATGTGGTTCATGTTCAGGTATGTACACAGCTAACTCAATGAACTGTCTTACAGAAGCATTGGGTATGGGACTTAAGGGTAACGGAACAATCCCTGCTGTATATTCAGAAAGATTAAAACTTGCTAAGCATGCAGGTATGGCAGTAATGGAATTATACAGAAAGAATATCAGACCTCGTGACATTATGACAAAAGATGCTATTTTAAATGCATTAACAGTAGATATGGCACTTGGTTGTTCAACAAACAGTATGCTTCATTTACCTGCTATTGCACATGAAGTAGGATTTGATTTTGATATTTCATTTGCTAATGAAATCAGTGAAAAAACACCTAACCTTTGCCATTTGGCTCCGGCAGGTCCTACATATATGGAAGACCTTAATGAAGCAGGCGGTGTTTATGCGGTAATGAATGAATTAAGAGAACTTGGTCTTTTACATGAAGATTGTATTACTGTAACAGGAAATACAATTGGAGAAAATATTAAAGATTGTGAAAACAAGAATCCACAGGTTATCAGACCTCTTGATAACCCATATAGTAAAACAGGTGGTCTTGCAGTATTAAAAGGAAATCTTGCACCTGATGGCAGCGTTGTAAAACGTTCAGCAGTTGTAGATGAAATGATGGTTCATAAAGGACCTGCAAGAGTATTTGAATGCGAAGAAGATGCTATTGTAGCAATAAAGGGCGGAAAGATTGTACCTGGTGATGTTGTAGTTATCAGATATGAAGGACCTAAGGGTGGCCCTGGAATGAGAGAAATGTTAAATCCTACATCAGCAATTGCAGGTATGGGACTTGGTTCATCAGTGGCTCTTATTACTGACGGACGTTTCTCTGGTGCTTCAAGAGGAGCTTCTATCGGACATGTATCTCCTGAAGCTGCAGTAGGTGGACCTATTGCTTTAGTAGAAGAAGGAGACATTATTAAGATTAATATTCCTGAAATGACTCTTGAACTTGATGTTTCTGATGAAGTTCTTGCAGAAAGAAGAAAGAACTGGACACCAAGAGAACCAAAGGTTACAACAGGTTATTTGGCAAGATATGCATCTATGGTTACATCAGGTAACAGAGGAGCAATTCTTGCAATCGATAAATAAGACAAGGGAGAGGACAAGATTATGGAATTAAACGGTTCACAAATAGTAATAGAATGTTTAAAAGAACAGGGTGTTGATACAGTATTTGGTTATCCGGGTGGAACAATCCTTAACATCTATGATGAAATGTATAAGCACTCAGATGAAATTACACATATATTAGTATCCCATGAACAGGGGGCAGCTCATGCAGCCGACGGATATGCCCGTTCAACAGGGAAAGTTGGAGTTTGTATGGCAACATCAGGACCTGGTGCAACTAACTTGGTTACAGGTATTGCAACAGCATATATGGATTCAGTTCCATTGGTTGCTATTACAGCTAATGTTGCCAAGTCAGGACTTGGAAAAGATTCGTTTCAGGAAATTGATATTGTTGGTGCAACAATGCCAATTACAAAACATAATTTTATTGTGAAAGATATTGAAAATCTTGCAGATACACTTAGAAAGGCTTTCCGTATTGCCAAGACAGGAAGACCGGGACCTGTACTTGTTGATATAACAAAAGACGTTACAGCAGCTAAGTACAACTACGAAAAACAGGAACCTGTTAAAGTGGAAAGAATTTCTGACACAATTAAAAAAGAAGACATTGATATAGTAGTAGAGATGATTAAGTCATCAAAGAAACCATTTATTTTAGTTGGTGGTGGCGCAGTTATTTCAGATGCAGCTAAGGAAGTAAGAGAACTTGCAGAATTAGTTGACGCACCTGTTTGTGATTCACTTATGGGTAAAGGTGCAATGGATGGTAACAGCGAAAGATATACAGGAATGATCGGTATGCACGGAACAAAAACATCAAACTATGGTGTTACAATGTGTGATTTATTATTAGTTCTTGGAGCAAGATTTAGTGACCGTGTAATCGGTAAGGCTAAGGCTTTTGCTAACAATGCAAAGATTGTACATATTGATGTTGATCCATCAGAAATTAATAAGAATATTAAGGCTGACGCAAGCATCATCGGAGATATGAAAGAGGTTCTTATTAGACTTAATAGTGCTCTTACAAAACAGGATCATGCAGATTGGATGCAGGAAATTAAAGAAATGAAGGAAAAATATCCTTTAGCTCTTAATAAAGATGTTCTTACAGGACCTGCTGTTATTGATTCTTTATATAACATTACAAATGGTGATGCTATCATTACAACAGATGTTGGACAGCATCAGATGTGGGCTGCACAGTTCTATAAGTTTAAAGAACCTAGACAGCTTATTACATCAGGTGGACTTGGTACAATGGGCTATGGTGTTGGCGCATGTATTGGTGCTAAGATGGGCAATAAAGACAGAGTATGTGTAAATGTTGCAGGTGATGGATGTTTCAGAATGAACATGAATGAGATTGCAACAGCAACACGTTACAATATTCCAATTATTCAGATTGTTATTAATAACCACGTTCTTGGTATGGTTAGACAGTGGCAGACATTATTCTATGGCAAGAGATATTCAAATACTGTTCTTGACGATAGCGTTGATTTCGTAAAGATTGCAGAAGGAATGGGAGCTAAGGCTTACAGAGCAACAACAGTTGAAGAATTTGAAAATGCATTAAAAGATGCTATAGCTCTCAATATACCATGTGTTATTGATTGTCAGATAGATCAGGATGAAAAGGTATTCCCTATGGTTCCTGCTAATACAGCAATTAGTGAAGTTTTTTCAGAAGAAGACCTTGCAGAAAAAGGATATGACTGCTAATATAGATATATTAGTATTTACTAAAAATACGGAAAATGCCTGTTATGCAGGCATTTTCCTATGACATAAAAGGGAGGTTTCAAATGGCTAGAGTATATAATTTCTCGGCAGGACCGGCAGTATTACCGGAAGAAGTATTAAAGGAAGCAGCAGAAGAAATGCTTGATTACAAGGGATGCGGTATGAGCGTAATGGAAATGAGCCATCGTTCAAAAATGTTCCAGCAGATTATTGATGAAGCAGAACAGGATATTAGAGATTTAATGAATATTCCTGATAATTATAAAGTATTATTCCTTCAGGGTGGTGCTTCACAGCAGTTTGCTGCAGTACCAATGAACTTAAAGAAGAATGGTAAGGCTGCTTATATTGTAACAGGACAGTGGGCTAAGAAAGCAGCTGCAGAAGCAGAAAAGTATCTTGAGGTACAGAGAGTAGCTTCATCAGCTGATAAGACATTCTCATATATTCCTGATTGTAGTGACTTAGATATTGATGATGATGTAGATTATGTATACATTTGTGAAAACAATACTATTTATGGTACAAAGTATCATGAATTACCTAATACTAAGGGACATACATTAGTAGCTGATGTATCTTCATGTTTCTTATCAGAACCTGTTGATGTATCAAAATACGGTGTGATTTATGGTGGTGTTCAGAAGAATGTTGGACCAGCAGGTGTTGTTATTGCAATTATTAGAGAAGATTTGATTCCTGAAGAAGTTGACAGCACAGTTCCTACAATGCTTCAGTGGAAGACACAGGCAGACGCAGGTTCACTTTACAATACACCTCCATGCTACGGAATTTATATTTGTGGTAAGGTATTTAAGTGGATTAAAAAGATGGGTGGTCTTGATGCAATGAAGAAGCGTAACGAAGAAAAGGCTAAGATTCTTTATGATTTCCTTGATAACAGCAAATTATTCAAGGGTACTGTAGTTCCTAAGGACCGTTCGCTTATGAATGTACCTTTTGTAACAGGTAACGAAGAATTAGATGCTAAGTTTGTTGCAGAAGCTAAGGCTGCAGGACTTGAAAACCTTAAAGGTCATAGAACAGTTGGTGGTATGAGAGCCAGCATTTATAATGCTATGCCAATTGAAGGTGTTAAGGCATTAGTAGAGTTTATGGAAAAATTTGAAAAAGAAAACGCATAAATATATTTGTGGTTAAATAAGTTAGTTTGAATTAATTAGAACCACTTATATGAAGGAGAATAGAGATGACTAAAGTTAATTGCTTAAATCCTATTTCTGAACTTGGAACAGGATTATTTAATGATAATTACGAAATGACAGATAATTTTGCTGATGCAGATGTAGCATTAGTAAGAAGTGCAGCAATGCATGACTTAGATTTACCTGAAAGCCTTTTGGCAATTGCAAGAGCAGGAGCAGGTGTTAACAATATCCCATTGGATAAATGTGCAGATAAGGGTGTTGTTGTATTTAACACACCAGGTGCAAATGCTAACGGAGTAAAAGAATTAGTGCTTTGTGGCATGCTTCTTGCATCAAGAGATATTATTGGTGGTAACAAGTGGGTTGATAATAATACGGACAATGAAAATATCAGCAAAGATATGGAAAAGGCTAAAAAGAATTTTGCCGGAAATGAAATTAAAGGCAAAAAGCTTGGCGTAATCGGTCTTGGAGCTATCGGAAGATTAGTAGCCAACGCTGCTGAATCAATGGGAATGGAAGTATACGGAAATGATCCATTTATTTCAGTCGAAGGTGCATTAAGCCTTAAGAGAGACGTTCATCTTGTAAAGACAAGAGAAGAAATCTTTAAAGAATGTGATTTCATTACAGTACATACACCATTAGTAGATGATACTAAGAAGATGATTAATAAAGAAACTATTGCAATGATGAAAGACGGAGTTGTTGTTCTTAATTTTGCAAGAGATTTATTAGTAGATGATGAGGCAATGTGCGAAGCTTTAGCATCAGGAAAGGTTAAGAAATACGTAACAGATTTCCCTAACCCAAATGTGGCAGGAGTTGAAGGCGTTATTGCAACACCTCATCTTGGAGCTTCAACTGCTGAATCAGAAGATAACTGTGCAGTTATGGCGGTTAAGGAAATTATGGATTTCGTAGAAAATGGTAATATTGTTAACTCAGTTAACTATCCAAAATGTGATTTGGGTGTTTGCGACAAGACTACAAGAATTACAGTTTGTCATAAGAATATTCCAAATATGATTGGACAGCTTACATCAGTAGTTGCTGCTGAAGGAATTAACGTATCAGATATGGTTGATAAGTCTAAAGGTGATTATGCATATGCCATTATCGATTGTGATGATCCTGCAACAGAACAGCTTGTATCAAAATTACAGGCAGTTGAAGGTGTTATTAAGGTAAGAGTTATTAAATAATACGATAATTACTATAAATAAAACATAATTTTATTTTAGATGGATAAACATTTATGCAAGAATGTATTTATCTGAAATAGTGCAATATTTAAGATGAACCGGTGTTATAAATATATAATTTTATTTCACCGGTTTTTCTAATCAAGATTATTATGCAATTTTACATGCATAGAAGGAATAAGACTTTTTGAAAGTGTAATTAGACAAATAATAAGGAGCAAAGGAATGTTTATTTTAGCCACGGAGGTTCAACAAAATATTGAACAAAATGTAGAGGAATTGGATAAGAAAGTAAGCAGATTTTCGACAGTAATAGATGACGGAATTAACAAAGCTATTGATTTTGGATTCGATTTGTTTCTTGCAATAGTAATATTTATTATTGGAAGGATTGTTCTTTCTCTTGTAAGAAAATTATTTAAGAAGATTATGAATAAATCCAATATCGATGAAGGAGTTGTTAAATTCTTAGATTCAATGATTAAGGTATTTGGTTATATTGTGATTATTATTACAATATGTGGCCAGATTGGTATTCAGACAACTTCATTTATCACTCTTTTAGGTACAGCAGGAGTTTCCATAGGTTTGGCATTACAGGGAAGTCTTGCAAACTTTGCAGGAGGTATACTTATACTTATAACTAAACCTTTTTCGTTAGGTGACTATATTATTGCAGAAGGTGTTGAGGGTAATGTTACAAAGATTGACATTATTTATACAACATTGCAGTCTATTGATAACAAAAGTATTAAACTTCCTAATGGTAAATTAGCAGATAGTGTTTTGACCAATGTTACACATCAGGAAGAACGAAGACTAGATGTTGAAGTTGGTATAGGATATGATGATGATATTAAAAAAGCTAAGAAGATTATGGCTGATGTTATGAAGAAGTCAGAATATGGAATTAAACCGGAAGAAGAAGTTGTTGTGGTTAAGGAACTTGCAGATAGCAGCATTATTTTGGAAATGAGAATGTGGGTTAAAACTGAAGACTATTGGAATGCTAAGTTTTACTTAAATGAAAATGTAAAATATAAGTTTGATGAAAACAATATTTCAATTCCGTTTAATCAGTTGGATGTAAACCTTAAAAATGTTCAATAAAAGAAAAGGTATTTATAATGAATGTAATTATATGTTTAGATCAAAATAATGGGATGCTGTTTAACAATAGAAGACAAAGCAGGGATAGAATTGTAAGAAAGAATATTTTAGAATATATTAATGGTGCAAAATTATATATGGATGAGTATTCTTTTAAGCAGTTTTCGGAAGATAAGGCAGACAATATTGTTGTATGTGATAATTTTTCTAATGTTGAAGATTCTGATTTTTGTTTTGTTGAAAAACAGCATATTGATACGGAACAAATAAATAAGCTGATTGTCTATAGATGGGACAAGATTTATCCGGCAGATGTAAGTTTTGGTATGAATAAAATTAAACTCAATCTTACAGAAACTTTAGAGTTTCAGGGATATTCCCACGAAAAGATAGTTAGAGAGATTTATGAATAGGTACATGGAGCAGGTTATGAAAAAAAGAATAAGTGCACTTTTAATGGCATTAATGTTGGCAGTTGGAATGCTTTCAGGGTGCGATAATACAAGTATTAATTCATCAGATTCAGGAAAAACTAAGGTAATATTAGCTACTGATACACAAACACATGATGACAGTTTGAATAACAAAACACAAGTTGTAGACAATGATGACAGTGCTAATATTACAACTAAAGCACAAAATTCTAATAAAAGTGCAAACTCTTCGAAAAATGAATCAAGCAAAAGCAAGGCAACAAAAAGCTCTAAGTCTACAAAAATTCCGGAATATAACGGAAAAGCATATGTAGAACTTAATGGAAATAATCCGGAATTTAAATCAAAAGAGATAACAGATAAATCTTTTGAAAAGTATGGAAGTCTTGATAGTCTTGGAAGGTGTACTGTATGTGTGGCAAGTGTTGGAAAAGAAATTATGCCAACGGAAAAACGTGGTGAAATTGGAATGGTAAAACCTACAGGTTGGCGCACTGCTAAATATGATTTTGTTGACGGAAAATATTTGTACAATAGATGTCATCTTATTGGGTATCAGTTGACAGGCGAAAATGCCAACGAGAAAAATCTTATAACAGGAACAAGATATCTTAACGTAACAGGGATGCTTCCTTTTGAAGATATGGTTGCGGATTATGTAAAAGAAACATCCAATCACGTAATGTATAGGGTCACACCTATTTTTGAAGGTAACAATCTTGTTGCAAAAGGTGTAAAGATGGAAGGATATTCTGTTGAGGATAAAGGCGAAGGAATTAGCTTTAATGTTTTTTGCTATAATGTTCAACCGGGTGTAACTATTGATTATGCAACCGGAGACAGTATAGGCAATGGAAAAGTTGAAAGTAGTTCGGACAGCAAGAAGTCAACTTCAACAGGCAGTTCAAATAAGAATACAAGCAGTTCATCAGCTACTACAGAATATATTCTCAATATGAATACTCACAAATTCCACACTCCATCTTGCAGAAGTGTAAAACAGATGAGCAATTCTAACAAAAGTGTATACAAAGGAACAAGGCAGGATTTAATAAATCAGGGATATGATCCTTGCAAGATCTGTAATCCATAGAAATTTTGGAAATTTAATAAAACCTCACTAAGATTTAATTATGATTCTTAGTGAGGTTTTTTATTAAAAATATTAACAAAAAATCTGAAAACTATTTTGTTAAAATATTAGAAAATTTTCTAATATTATTATTTTACAAACGTATTAGAAAAATCAATTTTATTTTGATAAATATTCTTTATAGATTTCAATAACTTTCTTCATAGCATCAGGTCCCGGAGCACCAATTGTTGTACGCTTATCAACGCATGTTTCTAAGCTTATAGCATCATAAATGTCATCTTCAAACACAGGACTGATAGCTTTATATTCATCTAAAGTCATGTCATCAAGGGCGATTCCTTTTTCTTCACAGAAAAGAACTAACTGACCAACGATTCCGTGAGCATCTCTAAATGGTACTCCGTGGTTTACAAGGTAATCAGCAGCATCAGTAGCATTAGTAAAGCCGTTCTTTGTACTTGCTTCCATAATATCTTTGTTAAATGTCATTGTATCAATCATACCTGTAAATAAAACGATGCATCCTTTAACTGTATCAATTGCATCAAAAGATAACTCTTTGTCTTCCTGCATATCTTTGTTATAAGCAAGAGGAATACCTTTCATTGTTGTAAGGATAGAAGCAAGAGCACCGTAAACACGTCCTGTTTTTCCTCTGATTAACTCTGCAATATCAGGATTTTTCTTCTGAGGCATAATGCTTGAACCTGTGCTGTATGAATCATCAATATTAACAAAACGGTATTCGTTAGAATTCCAAATACAAATTTCTTCACAGAATCTGCTTAAGTGCATCATAATAGTAGAAAGAGCACTTAAAAATTCAATTAAATAATCTCTATCTGATACAGAATCCATACTGTTAAGAGTTGGACCATCAAAACCAAGAAGATTTGCAGTATATTCTCTATCTAAAGGATAAGTAGTTCCTGCTAAAGCACCTGAACCTAGTGGACAAAGATTCATTCTCTTATGTATATCATCTAATCTGCTACGGTCACGCTTGAACATTTCGAAATAAGCACCAAAGTGATGAGCCAAAGTAATAGGCTGTGCTTTCTGTAAATGAGTAAAGCCGGGCATAAAAGTTTCTGTGTTTTCCTCCATAACCTTCAACAAAGAATTAAGAAGTGTTTTTAACAAATCATTAATTTCTTCAACTTCATGTCTTGTGTAAAGTTTCATGTCAAGAGCAACCTGATCATTACGGCTACGTCCTGTGTGAAGTTTCTTGCCGGCATCGCCAATTCTTTCAATAAGATGTGCTTCTACAAAACTGTGAATATCCTCACTGTTATCAAACTGAAGAGTTCCGTTGTCAAGATCAACTCTAATGCTTTCAAGCCCTTTAATAATATCATTCATTTCATCAGTAGTAATAATTCCCTGTTTGCCAAGCATTTTAACATGTGCTAAACTTCCCTGAATATCCTGCTTATAAAATTTCTGATCAAAAGAAAGGGATTCGTTAAAGTTGTGAACTAACTGATTTTCTTCCTTAGTAAATCGACCACCCCATAATTTCATATGTATAACCTCGCTTTTAATTATTTTTGTTAAAGCGGTTTTGTGCATAAATATAAATAAATTCGCATAAAACCTATAAAATTATACCACATACTACTGGTTTTTGAAACATACTTTTGATATACTGTGCAAGGATTAATAGATAAGTAAGGAGAATGACATGGAATTTTATTTTGCACCACTTGAAGGTGTAACAGGATTTACATATAGAAACGCATATAATGATTTGTTTGATGACATGGATAAGTACTATGCACCTTTCATATCCCCATCGATTAACGATAGATTAAAAGGAAAAGAAATAAGAGATCTTTTGCCGGAAAACAATAATAAAGGGATTAATTTGGTGCCACAAATTCTGGCAAATCGGGCAGATTACTTTATAAAGGCAGCAAATCAGTTAATTGAATTGGGCTATGATAAAGAAATTAATTTGAATGCCGGCTGTCCTTCAGGCACTGTTGTGTCTAAAAACAAAGGGGCAGGTTTCCTAAAAGATACGGAAGCAATGGACAGATTTTTTGATGAAACATTCAACTGGTTAGAGAAGAAGAACAGTGAAGGTCATAATTTATCAATATCTGTAAAAACAAGAATAGGAATGTATGAGCCGGATGAGTTTGAAAATATACTTGAAGTTTACAATAGATATCCAATTAGCCAGTTGATAGTACATCCAAGAACAAGAGAGCAACTATACAAGGGAACTCCAAACATGGAAGCCTTTAAGTATGCTTTGGAAAACAGTAAGAATCCAGTTTGTTATAACGGAGATATAAACACAGTGGAGAATTATCACAGAATTATTGAGAAAATAAATGATGATTCAGAAATGAAAATTGGAAGCATCATGATAGGCAGAGGGCTTATTGGAAACCCAAATCTTGTTAATGAAATCAAAGGTGGAAAAAAGTTGACTAAAAAAATGCTAGAGGCATATCATGACAGACTATATAATGATTTTGAAAAAATAATGAAAGCAGACAAGCATTTGCTGTTTAAAATGAAAGAAATGTGGACATATATGTCACTTAACTTTGATGATTCGCATAAGTGTGCGAAACTAATTAGAAAAGCCCAGAACCTATACAAGTATAACCTGGCAGTATATGAAATATTTGAAAAATATGAGTTGAAGTAAAGTGGAATAAAAATGTTCTCTTGTACTGTAAATCGTCCAATATATTGGAGAGTTGGGAGTGGACACCTCCGTGGAAAAGTGTACCAACATGTAATAAAATAAAAAATAAGAATGTAGGTTTCCGACATTGTTATATGCCATAATTCCTACATTCTTATTTTATAATTTGAAGTGGCTTAAACCATTAATTATAACCAGACTACAAACTATCAGTTATAAAAAGACTTTAAACCATCTTCCCTATTTCTCTGACAAGATTTCAAGTATCTTATTACTTCTTTCAATGAATGCTGTCATTGATTCAGGATTAAGCGGAGTATGACTAATTACTGCAAGGTCATATAACTGCTTACACATAATATCAGTGTTTTCTCCTTCAGGATTAGCTAAAATGTATTTAACAAGAGCATTGTTGGCATTTAATACTAATGTCTCACCTGAACCACCAAACATTGCAGGGTCCATACCGGACATACCATACATCTTCATCATATCCTGCATACGACGGCTTTCTTCTGAAACAGTAATCATTGAAGAAACTTTTTCGTCTTTAATTTTCTGAACTTTAACATCTAACTTATCACGATTTAAAGCTTTCTTAAATGTTTCTGTTAATTTTTCAGTAGCATCTTTAAGCTCATCTTCACTTATTTCTTCAGTAAATGAATCATTTAAGTCAGCATCAATTCTTACAAACTTAACATTTTCATTTTTCTGCTCAAGCTGTGAAATGAAAGGCTGGTCTATTGCATCTTTTAATACAACAGCATCAATTCCTTCAGCCTTAAACATATTTACATACTGGCTCTGCTGAACAGGATCGTTTGTGTAGAAAATAGTATTTTCATGTTTATCTTTATTTTCTTCAAGACATTCCTTAAATGTAAGATATTTGTCATCAAGATTCTTGAATAAAACATAATCAGACATCTTTTCGCAGAACTTAGTGTCTTTTAAACAACCGAATTTAATGAACGGGCTAATATCATCCCAGTATTTTTCGTATTCTTCTTTATCTGTTTTACACATGCCGGAAAGTTTGTCAGCAACTTTCTTAGTAATGTAATCAGAAATCTTTTTGACAAAACCGTCATTCTGGAGAGCAGAACGTGAAACATTAAGTGGTAAATCAGGACAATCAATAACACCCTTTAAAAGCATTAAGAATTCAGGGATAACTTCCTTAATATTATCAGCAATAAATACCTGATTGTTATAAAGCTTAATTGTGCCTTCAATTGATTCATATTCTGTATTAATCTTAGGGAAGTACAAAATACCCTTTAAGTTAAATGGATAATCCATATTTAAATGAATCCAGAATAAAGGCTCTTTGTAATCTAAGAATACTTTGTGATAGAATTCTCTGTATTCTTCTTCAGTACATTCATTAGGATGTTTAGTCCAAAGAGGAGTAGTATCACTGATACTTACAGGTCTTTTTAAAATTTTTACTTTTTTCTTTTCTGGTTCAACTTCAACAGTTTCCTTAGTTCCGTCTTCCTTTTCTTTTTCTTCAGTTTTAGCTGGCTCAACAATATGCTCAATAACAGTATCTTTATCTGTTAATTCTTCTTCCATAATTGTCTGATATTCAGGTTCAGCAGAAGGGTCAGATACAAAAATTTCAACAGGCATAAAAGAGCAGTACTTATCAAGAATCTCTTTAGCTTTGAAAATGTTAGCAAATTCAACGCTGTCGTCATTTAAATATAAAGTAATCTTTGTACCACGATCAGCCTTGTCTGAGTCAGACATTGTAAAGTCCATACCATCTTCACAGTCCCAAAGAACTGCTTTGGCATCTTTCTTATAAGATAAAGTTTCAATAGTTACTCTATCAGCAACCATAAAAGCTGAATAAAAACCTAAACCGAAATGACCGATAATCTGGTCTTCAGAAGTTTTATCCTTATACTGTTCAAGGAAAGCTTCTGCACCCGAAAAAGCAATCTGGTTAATGTATTCGTCTACTTCATCAGCAGTCATACCAAGACCATTATCGATGAAAGTAAGAGTTTTCTCTTTAGGGTTTGCAAGAATCTGAATCTTAAATTCTTCATCATCAGCTATTTCAGCTTCACCCATCATTTCAAGTTTCTTTAATTTTGTAATGGCATCACAACCATTAGATACTAATTCTCTGAAAAAAATGTCATGGTCTGAATACAACCATTTCTTAATAATAGGGAAAATATTTTCACTGTTAATTGAAAGACTACCCTTTTTCTCTGACATAAAAATCACTCCTTTGTTATTGTTCATTTTCAATTCTAAAGGATATTGTAGACACGTAAAAAAGAAAAGTCAAGAGAAAATTAGCACTCAATCAAGGTGAGTGCTAAAAGTTTACAATTAGTTAACAATTTCTATAAAATCTCTGTATCAAAATGGGATTCAAAAAACTTTGAAATTAATTTATCCCAGTAATTATCAAGAGATTTATCCATTGTAAAAAGATTAAGGGAAGAACTGGTTATAATATGTATCTGATTGCTTTCGTATATAATATGAAAATAAAGACCACTAATATTCTCTTCAGCAATAGAAGAGCCAAGTTCCCTTACGATTTTTGAATAATTAACTTTAGGAAAAGCCATAACCAACTTAAGTCGGGTAGGAACTTTTTTTCCTTTAATTATTTCAAAACAAATATTTCTTAAGTTTTTCCAGGTGGCAAAATCTTCGGTAAAGTTTTCAATTTCATCCTTATCAAAAAAAGCTTTGTTAATATGGCCGTCAAAGGAGAAGGAAGAACCTGTTATTATTTCTCCACTACATATTAAAAAAGAATCAAAAGTATCCTTTACAAGAAGGTTTTGCATAAAATTATTTATATCGTTTATTTTAATTGAAATCATAAACTAGATTATATCAAAATATGGTGTTTTTGTCTTTACTTTTTTTCTTCTTATAGTTATAATAATGTCATTGTATACTTTATTACAATAAATAGTTAAATTATGTAAACAGGCTTCCGTAGCTCAGTTGGTAGAGCAGCTCACTCGTAATGAGCAGGTCACGTGTTCGAGTCACGCCGGGAGCTTTAAATTAACGATTTTAGTAGAATTATGAAAGTCTGATGTACGGAATATTCCACTTAATCAGAATTTTAAGGAGCAGAGATGGCATATAAACCATACAAACCCAAGAAAGAAAAAGATATATATGCTAGGTATGATGGAAAGAATACCAAAGCCAACAATTACGATAGTGGAAGCGTGAAACTGTTTGGTTTCAGGTCAGGTGCAGTATATAAGATGGTTCCGGCTATTTTATATTATGCATTTATGATTTTCTATATAGGAACAGGTATTTACGGTGAACTTAGTTATTATAAATTTGAACCAATGGACTATGTAATAACCGTATTGAAATATATTTTCTTTATAGTATGGTTTTTCAGCCCGGCAATATTTTTATCCAATTTTAAATACAGGGAATCGTTGCCATTATTTAAGAAACATGATGCCGGTTCATCAATTATTGGAATAATTATTATAAGTCTTTTCTGTTCATTTATGACTATGGTTTATAAGGAATGTATGTCAGACACTTATAAGAAATCAGTAACGGCATATGATAGTTATCTTAAGGAACAGCGAGAAAAGAAACAACAGAATACAGAGCCAGAAAGTGTTTCATTTAATGGAATAACTTATGATGTGAATAATAATAAAGTATATTTAGGGGAGGCATAAGATGAAGAATAAGAAGATTCTTGGAATTGTTGTAGGAATTATAGTTATAATAATTGCAGTGGTTTTTATTAAAGATAAAACAGGAAAACAGACTGTCAAAGATGAAAATAACACAACCACGGTTGAAACAACAGTGATAGAGACTACAACAGAAACTAATACGGAATCAGTTCAGAAAGCAACAGTAGCCGGTGAAAAGGGAACAGTTGCAGATAATAGTAAAAACATAGTTGTTACCAACAAGAATGGAAGCAGTAGTTCAAAGACTGATGAAAAGGCAACAACTAAGAAATCAGGTAAGAAAACAAATAAATCAACAAAGAAGGCAACAAAGAATAACAATAGTAAGAACAGCAAACCTTCAGACGATACATATGGAAGTTATGGACCTGGAGATAATTATGCTGTGGATATATTTGGTAATGAGTCTGAAACGACAAAGAAGAACTCATCTAAAACAGAAAAAACAACAACTTCAAAGAAGAATAATTCAGGAAATTCTAATAAGAATGACGATGGTTGGTCAGATTTCTATTAATATGGTAAACTAATTCATTTAAATAAAATTAAAAGCATAAGGGAGAACATAAAGATGATGAAATTAGACAAAAAACTTAAAGTAGGCATTTTAGGTGCAACAGGTATGGTTGGACAGAGATTTATTACTTTGTTAGCAGACCATCCATGGTTTGAAGTTACAACTTTGGCTGCAAGCCCACGTTCAGCAGGAAAGACTTATGAAGATGCTGTAGGTGACAGATGGAAAATGGAAGCTCCAATGCCTGAATCTGTTAAAAAGATGATTGTACATAATGTTAACGAAGTAGAAGCTGTTGCTTCAACAGTTGATTTTGTATTTAGTGCAGTTGATATGACTAAGGAAGAAATTAAGAAGATTGAAGAAGATTATGCTAAGACAGAAACTCCTGTAGTTTCAAACAATAGCGCACATAGATGGACTCCTGATGTTCCTATGGTTGTTCCTGAAATCAACCCGGAACATTATGAAGTGATTAAGTATCAGAAGGAAAGACTTGGTACAAAGAGAGGTTTTGTCGCTGTTAAACCTAACTGTTCAATTCAGAGTTATGCTCCTGTACTTACAGCATGGAAAGAATTTGAGCCAACAGAAGTTGTAGCAACAACATACCAGGCTATTTCAGGTGCAGGAAAGACATTTAAGGATTGGCCTGAAATGCTAGGAAATATTATTCCTTTCATTGGCGGTGAAGAAGAAAAGTCAGAACAGGAACCACTTAGATTATGGGGCAAGATTGAAGATGGTGTTATTAAAAAAGCAACAAGTCCTGTTATCACAACACAGTGTATCCGAGTACCTGTATTAGACGGACATACAGCAGCAGTATTTGTTAAGTTTGCTAAGAAACCAACTAAGGAACAGCTTATTGAAGCTATGACTAAGTTTAGTGGAGAACCACAGAAGCTTGATCTTCCAAGTGCTCCAAAGCAGTTCATCCAGTATCTTGAAGAAGATAACAGACCACAGGTTCAGTTAGATGTTAACTTTGAAAAAGGTATGGGAATTTCAGTTGGACGTTTAAGAGAAGATACAGTATATGACTACAAGTTTGTAGGTTTATCACATAACACATTAAGAGGTGCTGCAGGCGGAGCTGTTCTTTCAGCAGAACTTCTTGTTGCAAAGGGATATATTGAAGCTAAATAATTATCTTAAATGTTGATAGTTGTTAAGCTTATGTTTAAAGGCTGTCATATTGACAGCCTTTAATTATGATTTTATAAAAAGTAGAAAGAGGGAGAAAATGTACGAAAAATTATCAAAAAACGCACTTTTGAATATGTACTTTGGGACAATTACGGGAACAATAGCGATACTTGCTATTATATTTGTACTGGAATTATTGTTTGTTATTCCAAATAATATTGGAATATTAGTTATTTTGGGATTGATAATTGCAATAATATTGGTTTTTAACGCTATCATTAGTCCTGTTTTTAGATTTCACAGATACAGATATAAGATAGATGAGGAATCGATTGATATTATCGAGGGATATGTTTTTACACAAAGAAATATAGTTCCAATTGAAAGATTACATAAACTACAGATTAGTCAGGGACCATTCGACAAGCTTTGCAATGTGGCAAGAGTTAAGGTTACAACTGCAGGTGGTGATGTGGAAATAAGATTTCTTGAAAATGAAAAAGCAGAAAAAATAACTGAAAGCTTAAAACAGAAAATAAACCAGATTGCAGTAGAACAGAAGAATCAAATTGCCAAAGAGCAGAAAAAACGAAATGAAGAAGAACAGAAAAAGCTGAATGAAACACAGGAGTAATGAGTATGGAAACAAAAAGATTTAGAAATCATTTCTCCGATGTTATTGAACAGCTGGGTGGGTTGTTAATATTTCTGTTTATTGTTGGGGTTCAGTCAATCCCGGACATATTAAGTGATACTGATGGAGATAGCAACGATATAGTAGCTTTGATAGATAATCCTAAATATGCAATGATTGTGATTATCGTTGTGATTACAATTCTGGCAGTACTAGGTCTTATTATAGGCTTTAAGGTTAGAAGATGGTATAAAACCTGGATAATAATTGGCAACGACACAATAACAGTTGAGAGAAATACATTAAGAAGTGTAAAGAATACTGTTGGAATAAAGAATATTTCTAATGTCAATATTAATCAGAATATTTTTGAAATGATTATTGGAACTTGCAATTTGAAACTGGATACTAATAGCTTATCCACTGCAGATAGTACAGATATTAAGCTTATACTAAAAAAGCAACAGGGAGAAGAACTTCGAAATTATATAAATAGACGTGTTGAAGAAATTAACACAGGAACAATTCTTGAAAAAGAGGAAGAAGTTAATCCTTACGTGAAATATGACATTGAAGTAACATCAAAAGACATTATTACAAATGGTTTTTATTCTCTAAGTGTTGGAACAATACTTTTATTTTTAGGTTCTTTAGCCGGTTTTATAGCAGGAATTGTTTCGGACATAAACGATGGAAAAACAATTATTGCTTCATTAGGTGGTGCAATTACTTTAATCATTTTGATTATAGGTTCTCTTTATTCTATGGCAAAAAGTTTTCTTAAAATGTATGATTTTAAGGCAAGACGTGGAAAGAACAAGCTTTATATAAAATATGGTCTTTACAATAAAGTAGATTTTGCCATTCCCATAGACAAGATTAATGCCATTGTAGTTCATCAGACATTTATTGCAAGAATTTTTAGAAAATATTCAGCTGAAATAGTAAATGTAGGCTTAAATGATGATGATAAGGCCAGTGCCTATTTTACATTTTATTGTAGCAGGAAACAGTTAAAATCATATATTGATAAGTTATTGCCGGAATTTAGCGAAGGAATTAATGGGAATATAAAGAAACAACCTGATAAAGTCAAAATAAAATATATTGTGGATTACTTAATTAATTCTGTTATTGTTTTGATTGTTGCAGCAAGCATAATTTATTATGTAAATCCTTCAAAAGTGTTTGAAATGGCAATTGTTGCAGGTTCAGCATTTATACTTTTTTATATGTTTATAGCAAAGATTTTAAGTTTCATTACCTGTGGTGCTTTCATTGGTGACGAATTGGTTGGAGTAAGGGAAGGTACTATGGGAACCAGATATTCATTAATTAAATATTGTAATATACAGTACATAACAATTAATCAGAACATATTGGAAGAGAAATTAAGAATTGCTAAAGGTGGTCTGCATATCCTTGCATCAATGTTGTGCGATGACTACTTAATACCTTATATGGATGAGAATGAAATCAGTTCTATTTATAATAATATAATTAAATAATAATTTGAAAATATCTTTTTGCGTATGAAAAGACATATGCCAAAAAGATATTTTTCTTTAATAAGAAAATTATTTTAAATTTAATGCAACAGTTTGAGAAATTTATTACACTATATAAATGTAAACGCAAAAAGTTAAAAGTAGGAAGAGGGTACCCGGTATGAATTTTAACAGGAAAGATGTTTTGGCGGCAACCAAAGGCAATATACAGGCTTTCGAACAAATATACATAGATATAAACAATGATTTATACAAAATGGCTTTGTACATATTAGGAAATAGTGAGCTTGCAAAAGACATAGTAAGTGAAACAATTATTGATGCATTAAAAGGTATTAAAAAGTTAAAGTCAGCAGATGCATTTGAAAGTTGGATTTTAAAAATCCTAACTAATAAGTGCAAGCAGAAACTTAATTATAAATACAATAAATTTAATGTTTTTAATCCTAACATAAAAGACGAAAGTCATATGGAAAAAGTTGAAAGCAACAGTAACATTGGCAATGCCGAAAAAACAGATGTGAAGATAGCGTTATCAAAACTAAATACGGAAGATAGAATGATTGTTTCTTTATGCGTAGTGGAAGGCTATAAAAGCAATGAGGTAGCAGAAATTCTATCAATGAATCCTTCAACTGTAAGGTCAAGGCTTAACAGAAGTCTTAAGAAGATGAAAGAGTATTTGGAGGTAGAGTAATGAATAAATCGAGCAAAAAGGTTGAGAATGAAAAAATGAAAAATAAACTAAACGATGAAATTGATGTGGAAAACATGGAAATAGCAAATCTTATAAAAAAGGACTGCGAAGATATTCCAAAGATTTCTACAGATATTAATGTGATTAATCAGATTAGAACCACAGGCAGAAAAAACAAAAATAAGATGATAATCAGACTTTGCACAGGGTTTGTAGCCTGTCTTGTACTGGTTGTTGGAATAGTTTTCTGTTATAGAACAAACACTGAAAACAAAGCAAGAGAACTGGCTTCAAGAACAGTCCATGTAGCAAAAAACAATAAATCAAGAATGGCATCTTCTTATGATGAAATATACAAAATAATGTCAGAAAAAGCTACAGATCAGAGCGATACATATAGAACTAAGGCAACAGCAAAAAGTAGTAGTTCTGACAGCACCATATCCAGTGATGGCGTAAAGAAAAAATCAGATTCAAAAGCATATTCAACAACAAATATCCAGACAGAAGGTGTGGATGAAGGTGATGTTGTAAAAACTGATGGTGAATATATTTATATTGTAAATGACAAAAAGTCGGTAGTAAATATTGTGAAGGCACAGGGCAAAGAGACTAAAAAAATAGCAAAAATAAAGATTAAATATAACAAAGAAGATTTAAATGTAAAAGAGATATATTATGCAGATAATAAATTAATAGTAATTTCAGGTGTATATGAAGATGATGTTCTGTATGGCATAGAAGATTCGGTTACGTCTAAAGGTTGTGGAGTAAACAACGGAAAATCCATAACAATAATATCTGTTTATGATATAACAGACAGAAGTAATCCTAAATTAATAAAACAGAACACTCAGCAGGGAGATTTTGATTCATCAAAATTAAGTGGTAATTATGTTTATACAATATCTGAGGCAAATGTAAACATAACTGACAAAAAAGACTCCTGTGTACCTGAAATTAATGAAAAGCCAATGGATTATTCAAAAATCTATTTGCCAAACAAAATAGATGGCGGCAGTTATACTGTTATAACAGTTATGGATATCAATAACCCCGATAAATTCTATGACCAGACAGCAATTGCAGGAAATGTTCAAAACGTATATGTCAGTGAAAACAACATATATTTAATTGATGATGAATATGAGGAAATAGATATTTCTGACACAAAAAAAGGCAAGAATATACTAAAAAAGAAAAATATTGGAAAATTGCAGGAATCCAAAAAAAATCTGTCAGCCAAGGAAATAAAAAAGGTCAAAAAGGCATATGGTGGAGAATATGACTGGTCAAAGGTTACAGAAACAAGAAAAATAGGATATTTTAAAAGTCAGATAAAAACAAATATTGTAAAGTATTCATATAAAGACGGAAAATTAAACTTTGTAAACGAAAACAGTGTAGAAGGATACGTAGATAGCAATCTGTCTTTTGATGAAAAAGCCGAATGCTTAAGATTTGTTTCAAGTAATAGTACCTCATCATATGTGGGAGAAAGAACAGTTCTTAAAGATGGAAAAGGTAAAATGATTTCCGAAAATATTGTGAACACTAACGATTATGAAAAATATTATGATGAAAAAGTTTTAGACAATAATGTATATGTACTTGATGAAAATCTTAAAGAGGTGGCAAGTATTAAAGGACTTGCAAAGAATGAAAGTGTTTATGCAGTAAGATACTTGGGCAACTATGGATATTTTGTAACATACAAAAATACTGATCCATTATTTACAGTAGACTTTTCAGATATGAAAAATCCTAAAATCGTAGGAAAGTTGAAACTTCCGGGCTACTCAGATTATCTTCATTTCTATGATGAAAATTCAATGTTAGGACTTGGAATGGAAAATGATGAATATCTGAAACTTGAAATGTATAATGTATCTAATGGAAAGGCAAAACAGATTTCTAAGAAGGTGTTGAAAAGATATATGGATTCAGATGCCTTACATGATTATAAATCAATTATAGTAGATAAAGAAAAGAACTTAATCGGATTTAATGCAACACTTTCAAATGGTAACTACGATGATGTTTATGTTTTATACAGGTTTGAAAATAATAAATTTAAAAAGCTTGCAGAAATTTCATTATCAGGGGAGTCTTATGCTGTGAGAGGACTTTATATAGATAACTATTTCTACATCGTCAATCTGGGAAAAGACGTAAAAGTACTGGATTTAAACAATTATAAAGTGGTAAAAAAATTAAAATAAGCATCTTATCACAATCTAAACAATATCAAAGACGAAAAAAGTGAAATTTAAGTAGTTTTTGATATTGTTTTTTTTGCCTTGAATTAGTAGAATAAAAAAGTATGCAAAAATGATACAAATAAGGATATGATAATAATTGTGTAATTAAATATTGGCACATAAAAATTGAATTAGTTGTCAATTAATTTAATGAGAAGCATAGAAAAAATAGAAGGATATGGGTATAAATAATGGAAAATAACAGAGATTACACACGAAGAAGTAGAAGAAGGAGAGAACTTACACCAAGAGAAAAACTCTTGATTATACTAAAAAGAAATATTTATCCCATAGCATTAGTTGTAATTATTATTTTTTCGATTGTTGTAATATTACCTGCTGAAAAGTCAAGAGAGGCGAAAAAAGAAGTAACAGCATCTATTACTGAAAATAAAAATAAAACAGCACAGAAGGAAACTGAAACTACAACAAACAAGAATACAAAAGTATATAAAACAATTAAGCCTAAAACAAGAACAACAGAAAAAATCGTTGCAGAGCTTAAAGAACGATCAAAACACGATGAAAAATATAAAAAGATTTATGACAGAATAGATGAATATCCAAAGGGAATGCTTAATGCAGTTTTGAACAATCCTGAAATGCAGGATTTTCTTATTGGATATCCTGACAATCAGTACACTTTAAAATATTTAAAAACACAGTCAGACGAATCAGAAGAAACAACTTTAACAGAGGCAGAAACAGTGCAGGAAACAACAGCACAGGATTCTAATGAGGAAATAGATTTAAGTGATATTAAACTTACAGAAAAAGAAAGAAAAAGTGCACATCCTTTATTTATTCAGTGGGATGAAAGATGGGCTTATATCCCTTATGGTGATGAAAATATCGGTATGGCAGGCTGCGGTCCCACATGTATGTCAATGGTTATTGTAGGACTTACGCATAATTCAGAAGCTACACCGCCAGAAATAGCCAGACACAGCGAAGAGAATGGATATTATGTTAATGGACAGGGAACATCATGGCTTTTAATGTCGCAGGTGGCTAAGAACTACGGAATAACTGTTAATCAGATGGCTGTTTCACAGATTGAGATGGAAAATGCACTTGATAACGGAAATATGCTGATTTGCTCTGTTGGTGCAGGAGATTTTACAACACAGGGACACTTTATTGTAATATACGGTTACACAGACGAAGGATTTCTTGTTAATGATCCATATTGTAAAGTAAGAAGTACAAAAAAATGGAGTTTTGACAGAATAAAAAATCAAATAAAAACAATTTGGAGATATAGTTATTAGTAAAAAACAGAAATAATTACTTAAAAATAAAAAACTTTCGATTAAACTATGGACTATTTTGTCATTTTATGAGAAAATACAAAGCGAGTGTGGGCGATAATGAAAACTCACAGATAGAGCAGTAATAATTTATTATGTTATCTATACTGCATTAACATGGATTTTAATCCATAGTTTATATTTCGAAAGGAGTATTTATTCAGATGATTTATTCAAAAGAAGTTGAAATGATGTGTCCTGTAGCTAAGGGCGCAAAGCATGAACCTGCTCCAATTCCAGAAGAAGGAAAATGGGTTCACTCAAAAGAAATCAAAGATATTTCAGGTTTTACACATGGTGTTGGCTGGTGTGCTCCACAGCAGGGTGCTTGTAAGCTTACATTAAATGTTAAAGAAGGTATCATTGAAGAAGCATTAATCGAAACAATCGGATGTTCAGGTATGACACATTCAGCAGCTATGGCAGCTGAAATTCTTCAGGGAAAGACAATTCTTGAAGCTTTAAATACTGACTTAGTTTGTGATGCTATCAATACAGCTATGAGAGAATTATTCTTACAGATCGTATATGGTAGAACTCAGAGTGCTTTCTCAGATGACGGTCTTGTAGTTGGTGCCGGACTTGAAGATTTAGGAAAAGGACTTCGTTCACAGGTTGGTACAATGTACGCTACAAAGGCTAAAGGTGTTAGATATCTTGAAATGGCAGAAGGCTATGTAACAGGTATCGCTCTTGATGCTGATAATGAAGTTATTGGTTACCAGTTTGTTAGCTTAGGAAAGATGACAGACTTTATCAAAAATGGTGATGATCCTACAACAGCTTGGGAAAAAGCAAAAGGCCAGTATGGTCGTGTTGATGACGCTGTTAAGATTATCGATCCAAGAAAGGAATAGGAGGTAACAACAATGGCATTATTTGAATCATATGAAAGAAGAATTGACCAGATTAATTCTGTTTTAAATAGTTATGGAATCGCTTCTATCGAAGAAGCTGAAAAGATTACAAAGGACGCTGGATTAGATGTTTACGAACAGGTTAAAAAGATTCAGCCAATTTGTTTTGAAAATGCATGCTGGGCTTACACAGTAGGTGCAGCTATCGCTATTAAGAAAGGTTGTAGAAGAGCTGCTGATGCTGCTGCAGCAATCGGTGAAGGTCTTCAGGCTTTCTGTATTCCTGGTTCTGTTGCTGACCACAGAAAAGTAGGTCTTGGACATGGTAACTTAGGAAAGATGTTACTTGAAGAAGAAACAGAATGTTTCGCATTCCTTGCAGGTCACGAATCATTCGCAGCTGCTGAAGGTGCTATCGGTATCGCAGAAAAGGCTAACAAGGTTCGTAAGAAACCTTTAAGAGTTATCTTAAATGGTCTTGGAAAAGATGCAGCTCAGATTATTTCAAGAATTAATGGTTTCACATATGTTGAAACAAAATATGATTATAAAGAAGCTAAGTTAAACATCGTTTACGAAAAAGCTTATTCAGATGGACTTCGTGCAACTGTAAAATGTTACGGTGCTGACGATGTTCAGGAAGGTGTTGCAATCATGCATCACGAAAATGTTGGTGTATCTATTACAGGTAACTCAACAAACCCAACTAGATTCCAGCATCCTGTTGCAGGTACATACAAGAAAGAATGTATCGAACAGGGTAAGAAGTACTTCTCAGTAGCATCAGGTGGTGGTACAGGACGTACACTTCATCCAGATAACATGGCTGCAGGTCCTGCTTCATATGGTATGACAGATACATTAGGACGTATGCATTCAGATGCTCAGTTCGCAGGTTCTTCATCAGTTCCAGCTCACGTTGAAATGATGGGATTAATCGGAATGGGTAATAACCCTATGGTTGGTGCTACTGTAGCTGTTGCTGTTTCCATTGAGGAAGCTGCTAAGAACGGTAAGTTCTAATAAAAAGTAATTGACAAAATATTAACGAACATGTATAGTATGAAACATAGAAAGAAATCACATACACCATTTCCAGGAGGATCAGAAGATGGCAAAGAAAAAAGAGACAGTACCAACAATCATTGATAGCGTGGAAACTCTTGAAGCAAAAATGAAAGAGATGCGCGAGGCACAGAAAATCTTCGCTACATTTACACAGGAGCAGGTTGACAAAATCTTCTATGAAGCAGCTATGGCAGCAAACAAGCAGCGTATCCCGCTTGCAAGACTTGCAGTAGAAGAGACTCAGAGAGGTATTCTCGAGGATAAGGTT
>ENA-OPYH01000207-OPYH01000207.1-human-gut-metagenome-genome-assembly--contig:-NODE-207-length-38201-cov-5.412573_pt1 | contig 38201 bp, 36 predicted proteins | sample MGYA00241254_ERZ501488 | MGnify/ENA primary metagenome ERZ501488 (study PRJEB25962, sample SAMEA2042660) | human gut metagenome | biome: human gut; feature: human-associated habitat; material: faeces...
AGCACTACATTAATGGAGAACTATCATGAACATTGTTGAATCTGTTATTAATATTACTATTGAATTTTTATGTATCTTTTTTGTTTCCAGAGCATTTACCGAAACAAAAGAGCATCTGCTGAAAACGGACATCGCCTTTGTTGTTTCTTCGATTCTCGCAGGATGTATTATTCCTGAAAAATACAATATTTTATTATTAATCACAGGACAGGTTATTTTCTTTACTTACATATTATACCGATACTCTGACACAATGCTGAATCGTTTTTTTCTTTTTATTTTGTCCTTTGGAACCACACTTTTATGCCAATTGATTGTTATGTGTCTTTTTATGCTTTTTTCTTTAAGCCTATTTCCCGGTTATGAATATATTATGCTGAATTTCTGCACTTTTATCCTGATTTTCTTAATCTGTCGTATTTTTCCTGTGCATAATATATATAATCTCTTAATCAATTCTTCTTTACCACTGCGCTGCATTTACACAGATACTTATGTTATTTTACTTTCTTTTCTTTTAATGGGAAAATTAAATCTTCAAAATCTCTACTCCAAGTATATCTTTGTATTTGTGTCAATTACATTACTCGCCGCAGCGAATATCTGTATGATCAAAAAATGTTTTATCAACAGCGAGAGTTATTGTCCTATATGCAAAAACTGCCAATTTACGAAACACTCGTGGATGATATTCGCACCAGCCAGCATGAATATTCAAACCACCTGCAAACACTGCGTGCGCTCCCTCTGTCTTGTCCGGATTACAATTCCCTTTGTCATGCTCTGGAGCAATACACACTGCAATATTCCTCCCACTTAAATAACTATCCTTTAATACAAATAAATATGCCCTTATTAGCAGCTGCGTTATACAGTCTCTTTTCCTCGGCTGAACAAAAAGGCATATCCATTTTATTTAATATATATTCCACTGTCCTGAAAAGCACCCTTCCCGAATACCTGCTTACTGATTACGTTTGTATTCTCGTAAACAATGCAATCGATGCATGTCAGAAAAACGATTCCATATTTATTTATCTCTCTTCTTCCAATGGAAAAACTCGATTTGAAATCCGCAATCCTTCCACCATTTATTATTCCCCTAATAAAATATCTCAATTTTTCCAGAGCGGATACAGCACAAAAAACTCTGACGTCTCTCCTCGCAAGCATGGCTACGGACTATATTATTTATTAAAAAACATCACAAAAGCCAAGGGAGATATCGGTGCTTCATGCATAAAATACAACAATCAATATCAAATGATATTCTTTATTGAGGTGTAGCCTGAAGCTGTTTTTTTCTGAAACGCCGCACCATAAGCACCACCATCGCTTCTAACGTCTGATAAAATACCGCACTGATGATCAGCTTTCTGTAATAGACCGGTATATATGCTGTGATCATTATAATACTACAAATGACTGTAATCGCCTGGGCTTTAAACTGTAATCTTTTTTCACGATTGTAAACAGGTCGTTGTACCGATTGTATTGGTGCTCCCCGCCAAATCACCACGATTGCAAAAACACAGATCAGATTCTGTATATCACAATTATATGAAATGACATTTGCCAGACCGATCATTGCATGAAATGAAAACAATGACATCAAAAAACATCCCCCTACCGTATTACAATGCACCCCTCCAACATAAGAACGAAAAAGCGCAATAGTACAAAACAAGACACCCAGCTCTAACAATCTTTTTTCATAAAAAAAGCATATCACTAACAATATCATCTTTTGTGTTTCATTAAGAAATACATGTAGTGTATATTTTACCTTCGCCTCCATGTTTTCATCACAATATTGCTTTGTGGAAAACAAGATTATGAGTTTTTCAGTTATTATCTCGTTTAATTTATTCCAATAATCACATTTTTTCCAACTTAATTTCATCATTTCTTCCTGTTATGTTACATTTCTATCGGTCACCATGGTGCATCAGATTTAAATGTTGTCTTTTTATTCTGATAGAAGCCGTAGATGTTAGCAATAAGGTTAGAAAGAAGGAATGGAAGCACATAACCCCAAGTAACAACGCCGTCAATAACATACTTTGTTGCTTCCTTTGAACCTGTTGTGAACATTGTCGGTGTGAAAATGCCTCTTAAAAATTCAGGAAGCAAAGTGTGAATTTGGTCACATACGAGCGGTAACAATGCGGCAAGTGCAAGCTGAATGATTGTTACAAGACCTGAAACAACGAGAAACTTAACAAGCTGCCACAAGGTTTTCATAAATGAACCCTTTTCCTCAGCTGCATTATCAATGCCGCCAAGGCTGAATTTTTTCTTTTCTTCTGCCATAATTTTACTCCTTTAATATGTAAAAAATTAATAAGTCCTTAACATTATAGCAATAATTTAGCATTATTGCAATATTTTTTAAGAAAAAAGTAACCCAAGCATTGCCGAACCTGCGATTGCGTGAATAATCGCAATTACTGCCCAAACAATGAGTGCCGCAATGCCCACAACAATTGCAAGAAGAAGTATTACAATAAGAATTAGAATTAACAATACGAGCGGGCCTTTTTTGCTCTTTTTAACAGGGTCATTAAATTCTTTCTTTTCAAATACCTCTTTAGGAGCAGGGTTTTCGTCATCATAAAGCGGATAAAGAGGAAGCGTTGACTTGGCGTCGCAGTATCCCGGATTCCAAAGAAGCGGCTCAACAAGACCTCTAACGCTTGTTGCACCCTTAAGGAATTTGCCTATGTTCAAATGAATTGTATTAAGGAATGAATCAATTACGTTTAAAAGGCCGCAGGTAATTTTGTATTCTCTTGTTTCGGGACCGTAAGGCGAGTCGCCGCAATAAAGATTTTGAACAAGTTCAAGAAGGAAATCGACAACCTTATTGTCTGCAATATCTGCAATGTCAGCCTTTTTAAGTCCGCTTTCCTTTTTGCAAAGTCGCCAAATCTTTTTGTATGTAAGCTTGTTGAGCAATTTGCCGATAGGCTTAATGAGCCAAGCAAGCTTCTTTACCTTTTCACCGGGAATTGAGAATGCGTCCGTCATTTCGGCAAGTCTGTCAATATCGTTGCCCATTGCCCAAACGATTTCGCCAATCATTCCAAAGAAAAATCCCTTCATATATTCGTCAAAAGGCTTTTGGTTTGTGTCAAGACCCGGCACGTCCTTAATCATAATCGTATCAACGTCAATCTTCTTGTTTTTAGGGTCGATTGTAACGTTTCTCATAGTAGGAGGGCAGCCTATCATTGCACCGCAGGCAATATCGTAAAATGTGTTGCCCTTGTCTGTTACAACGTAGCTGATATCGTGAATATGGGTGTGACCGGTAAGCATACATGAAAGACCTGCATCTGCAAAAATTTCTCTCGTGGTTTCGTGATTTCTTTGCATATCGCCCTTACCGATAATAGCATAAAAAGGTGACGGTGCAATCATGGGGTGGTGAGTCATTGCGATAACAAATTGGTCGTTTTTCTTAGCGTCCTCAAGCTGCTCCATAATCCATTTCATACAATCGTCGGAGAAGCCGGAACCGCTTTCGCCCTCAGGCTTATAATTTGTATCGTCATTAAGTGCAAAAAGACGATAACCCGGTGCAAGCTGAACAACGTAACTCATTGACTCAGGGTGAGTTGAAATAGCTTCGTTAGGGCCGAATTCGTAGTACATATCCCACAAATCGTGCCTGTCTTCTACTGCCGGAACTTCAATTTTTTTGTCGCCGTCATATCCGTCGGCAACACCTCCGTCCCTAAAATCGTGAGTAGCCGTGATAACATAAACTCTTTTGCCTCTTTTTTTAAGGTCTCTGAGCATTTCGATAAATTCCTTATGAGATTCAATCTCACCGTCACGTGTGGTATCGCCTGCAAGAACAACGATATCTGTTGACTTGTCCTCGCAAAGCATATCAAAGCCCGCTTTGATTACGAGGTCGCTGTCTTTAATTACTTTTTGCGACTTTGACTCGGCTTTATCGTAAGCCTTGCCTTCGGTGCCGCCTTTTCTTGAATAATAATGAGTGTCGGTTATAAATTGAATTTTAAGCGGCTCATTATTACTTCCCCATATTTTGTTAGCCATTTTTTACTCCTGCTCTTCTTTAATTTCAAGCACACCGCCTTTTACATTTTTGTTAAATGTAAATTCGAGTGAACCTTTGTTTCTTTCGTTAAAATCAATCTTTTGCCCGTCAAGGTAAGCAACATATTTCACCTTGTCCGAAAGGGTGATTATCATAGTATATTTATCGCAATTGCCGAAATATTTAAATTTAATATTTGCGCTGTTGTCGGTAGTTTTTTGATAATCTGTCCAAACATCAAAGCCTGTGGTGACGGTTTGAGGTTTGAAGTAAGCATTCGCCCAAATGCAAATAGGAGCGGAAAGACCGCCGAAATTGTGGAACCAGCCGCCACGTTTTGTTGCAATGCCGAAGCACTCATAAGTGTTATATGTAAAGTCTGTTTCATCTTTCCACATATCCAAAGCAAGCTTGGCAATGTCATAAGCAAAATCGGCTTCGCCGTTATCAAGCATTGTTTTCCAAATAAACCACTGGTGGCTCATCCAAACGTTGCCGTTCCAATAACCGTCATCAAAGTAATAGGAAGCGCTCATATCAACTGCGGATATTCCTGCTGCAGACCACATTTCATTAGGATTTTTAATGTGTTCAAGAAGCTTTTTTTTGCGCTCACCATCAACTGCACCTGCAACGATAGGATAAACACCGTCCATACCCTTGTTGAAGTTTTCGCCGTCGGCAGTTCTCATAATGCCCGTAACATTTCCGCTTTCGTCATATTCCGTATAGCCGAAATAGCCGCTTTCTTCATCCCAAGCAAGGTCGTTGAGCGCCTTTGTTGAATATTCGATATCTTCATCATAAATCTTGATATCGTCATATCTTCCGAGAGAGTCGGCAACCATTTTCATAATCTTGCCGGCACGTATAATTTGCGCTGTTGAAAGACAAGGACAGGTATATTTCTGCGATTTTCTTGCCATCATTTCAACTTGAGCCGGATAGTCGTCCATTCCGCAGTGGGAATACCAATAATCGTATGTCGTAAGAAGCCCGTTATTGAATTTCGCAACGGTTGACGCATGATTTCTGCCACGTAAAAATTCGTAATAAAGCTTAGCTTTATCATATAAAAATGCAAGGCTTTCCTTATCATTTGTACGCTTTAAAAGTTCAAGATATTCAACAAATTGGGTAGGAACAAGTGAGCCGTGAAGTAAAAAGCAAAAGTCTTTGTTTGTGTCGTCACATAAATACATATCAAGCGCATATTGGCAAAGCTTAGGCGAAAATTCCAAAAGCCCCATTCCGATAAAACCGCTGTCCCATGTGTAAAAGCTGTCCCATCTTTTGCCCGGTGTGTGATGAATAACATTCTCACCGTGGCGATAAACAGGATATACCACGTTTGTTAAAAGTGTTGATTTAAGAATTTCTGTTGAAAGTGTGTATTTTTCGCCTGCTTTGTTAAAGCTTGCAGGTTTTGAACCTTTCTTCGCATTTTGATAAATAGCCTCGTATTCTTCGTTACTCAGCTGTTTTGGTTCGCTCTGAGAAAGCATAACATATTCAACGTGAGAGGTGTTCGGCTCAATAAAAATTGATTTAATAAGCGAATTGTGGAAAAAGCCATCGTCGCTGTGCTTTCTTTGGAAAGAAGCGGAGAAGGTTTCTCTAAGCTCGTCATAAGTGTGGTCGCCGTTTGAAAGCCTGTTAATAAGCGCATCTTCAAGACAGCCTGAATCAAGCTGTCTTTCACGTGTGTTTTTATTATTTGTTAAGATGTAAAACGGCTTGTCGACAGTGTCGTAAGTAAGCTTTGTGATATGACCGTTTTCAAGTACCTTTGTTTCAATTTGCGGCATATAAGGCTGCGCTTTTGTTTTGCACGTGATATTTTCCTTTTCGCTTTCGTCCACGGCACATAAAAAGTCAAACTCGATTCCTGCCTTGCCGTGGCTTTCAAGTGTAAACTCAGACATATAAGGAATATATGCAATGTTGAGTTCATCGCTGTGTGCAAATACGACTGTTTTTCCGTTCATATCAAATTCTGCGTCGCCGTCTGTAACGGTTTTATATCTGACTGCGATAATAGGATTTTTAATATCGTTGTCATCAAATTTATATGATACTTTGTCGCCGCTTTCAAATCCGAAAGGCTTAAGATTTAAGAAGTGAACGTGATAATTCTCGCATCTGTCGCCAAGTCCCTTGCCAAGGTAAAACTCCTTGTCTGCAAACATACCTTTAAACATTCCGTCCGGATTTTCTTCGTCCCAAGGTCTTGCAACAGCATAAGAATAGTCAACGTAATCATTGGCTGTTTTAAGAATTGCACCGCTCGGCACGCTTACCTCGCAATAGGTCGGGTGAGGAAATTCAAGAGAAGCAAATATATTTAAAATACAGTTTTGCGAAAGAGAGGTGTTATTGAAAATTTCACATCTCATAAGGTATGCATCATCGTCAGCCTTTGAAAATGAAATATCGGCATAAACTTCATCTTTCCACATAAGCTCGTATCTGTATGAATAAAAAGTGTAATCGTTTTTGCAGTTCCATAAGTGATAATTTGACGGAACTGTAACGTTCGGTACGGGTGTTGAACTGTTCCAAAGGGTAGGATGTACGGAAAAATCATACCTTGCGCCCTTGTCGGCAAGCTCATTTATTATTTTTGATATGCCCATATATTTCTTGGAGTACGGACCCCATACAGGCATCTTTATTTTGTTATCTGTCATTGAAAACTCCTTTCTCAATATAGAAATAATCCGCATTTTATTATCAACCATTTAACAAACTTTGTCAATAGAAACAACAAATTTAATAAACTATTCTGATAAATTAGTTGACAAAAAGACATATTCAATGTATTATTTATACGTTATTGATACTTATTATTTATTAAGCGGAGGAGAACTTAATGAACACAGAGATTGATTTGCAAAAAATTATGAAGCTTGTGCTGAAAAAATGGAAACTGGTTGCAATATTTTGCGTAATCGGTGCGCTTTTAATCGGCATTTATTCAGCTAATTTTGCAACTAAAACATATTCTTCAAGCGTTAAATTTTTTGTTTACGCAGTTGAAACCCAACAGGAACTTTCGGACTCTACTCTTGCAAGAAATGCGGCAAGTAACACAAGCAAGATGAACTATGCCATGCAAATGATGGAAACCTATACCGAAATGCTCAATACAAGTGAGTTTGCAAAAAGAGTGGCAAACGACCTTAATAAAAAATACAACTCGAATTACACATATAAGGATATCGGCAAATGTATTTCAATCGAGACAAAAGAAGATACTGCCATTATGACAATGACGGTTACCACTGACGATAAGGCGACTGCTTTCCAAATTGCACGCCAGCTTGAAATTACTGTTCCTAAGGTTATGAAAAATAAAAACAACGGACTTTTAAATGCTTCTGTTGAAGATGCCGCAATTGAGGCAAGTACACCTAACGGAATGGGAACTGTTAAAAAATCAATTCTCGGCTTTATCGCCGGCGGTTATGAATACGGCCGTTACGACCCAAGATACTAAAGTTAAGGTGTGATAAAATGATTGACAAGCTTGTTGAGGTACACAGCCATATTTTGCCGGGGATTGACGATGGTTCGCCTGATGTTGATACCAGTTTAAAAATGATTGGTATGCTTAAAAAACAGGGTGCAAGTGCAATTGTTTTAACTCCGCATTATTATTCCGACTCTATAAGCTATGAGGATTTTGTTAAAAGAAGAGATGACTCGTTTGAACTTTTAAAAGCTTCTCTTCCTCCCGACAGCCCAAAGCTTATACCCGCAGCAGAGGTTTATATTACAAAATATCTTTTGCGCAATTCAAATCTTGACGAAATTAAGATTGGCAATACCGATTATGCACTTATTGAACATCCTTTTTCCTGCGATTTTTCACGAGATATATATGAACGTTTGCTCAATTTGAATTACGATTACGGCATTATACCTATTTTGGCACATATTGAGCGTTATTCCGCTTTTATGGAAAATTTTGACCTTCTTGACGAATATATAGATATGGGCTGTATTGCTCAGGTTAATGTAAGCTCGTTTGTTGACTCGCCGAGGCATTTGAGGAAAAAGCTTTTCAAGCTTCTTCAAACAGGCAGGATTCATCTTATCGGCTCGGATTGTCATAATCTTTCATCTCGCAAGCCTGATTTTGAATCGGGTGTTAAGGAAATAATCAAGAAATGTTCAATAGATACTTTGGAAAAACTTGAAAATAATGCAAGTATTCTTGTGAAATAATTTAGATTTAAGCGAATTTCAGGCTTTTGTTTGGAATTCGCTTATTCTTTATGTAAAATTATTAAAAAGGACTTTATTATTGTATTAATTTATGATATTATATATTTTGGTGATTTAGGTGAAGCTGTCTAAAAATGATGATATTAAATTGAATATTGACAGTCTGACTTCTGAAGGAAGCGGTATCGGTCGCTTTGACGGCTTTGCTGTTTTTGTAAGGGGTGTTGTCCCCGGTGATGAGGTTGTAGCTCATATTATTAAATGTTCAAAAAATTACGCAATAGGCGTAGTTAAGGATATAATCAAGCCGTCAAAATTCAGAATTGAAAGCGATTGCCCCGTGTCGTCAAAATGCGGCGGCTGTTCATTTAGAAATGTTAGTTATGATGAAGAGCTGAGATATAAAAAAGGCAGAGTTCAAGACGCACTTGAACGTATAGGCAAGCTTAATATTGAGGTTGAGGAAATAATCGGTGCGGATAAATGCTCTCATTATCGCAATAAAGCGCAGTATCCTGTTTCAATTTGCGACGGTGAGCTTTTTGCCGGTTTTTATGCTTATAAGAGCCACAGAATTATTTGCAATGATGATTGCGCATTGCAACCAAAGGAATTTAAAGCAGGGCTTGAAGCTTTTAGAATTTGGGCGGAAAAAGCAAACGTTACCTCTTATGATGAAAATACGGGCAAAGGGCTTTTGCGTCACATTTATTTCAGAAAGGGTTTTGCTACAGGCGAGATAATGGCTTGCGCCGTTATCAACGGTACGTTAATTCCTGAAAGCAACCTTCTTGTTTCTCTTTTGAAGGAAAAGCTTCAAGGGCTTAAAAGCGTTGTAATTAATATTAATCGTGAAAAATCAAATGTGATTTTAGGCAAAGAAAGCAAAACCGTTTGGGGTGATGATTATATCAGGGATAAGCTTTTGGGAAAAACGTTTGTTATTTCTCCCAATTCTTTTTATCAGGTTAATCATGACCAGTGCGAAAGGCTTTACTCTAAGGCAATGGAGTATGCAAACCTAAATAAAAACGAAACTTTGCTTGACCTTTATTGCGGTGTCGGCACAATCGGATTGACTATGGCAGGCAGCGTTAAAAAACTTATCGGCGTTGAGATTGTTGGAAAGGCTATTGAAAATGCAAAGATAAATGCAAAACTTAATAATATTGACAATGCCGAATTTATTTGCGCAGATGCACCTACTGCGGCAAAAAAACTTGAAAAAGAGGGAATAAAAGCTGACGTTATAATTCTTGACCCGCCAAGGAAAGGCTGCGATGCGTCACTTTTTGATACCGTGTGCCAAATGAGCCCCGAAAGAATTGTTTATGTTTCTTGCGACAGTTCAACGCTTGCAAGGGATTTGAAAATTCTTGATGAAAAGGGATATAAAACCAAAAGAGTGTGCGCTGTTGATATGTTCCCACGTACACCGCATGTTGAAGCGGTCGCTCTGATTGAAAAGTTATAAATTATAATATAATGAGGCAAAAAAGATGGTTGAAAAGCCATATTTGATTATTGTTGACAAGCTTTCGCAACCTGTTTGTAATAAGGTAAAGAAAGTAACGCATTGCATTAAAAAAATTGTTTTTTAAGATAAAACTAATTAAAATTAATTTAAAGGTGATATTTATGAAATTAAAAAACGGAATTGTTACAAATTCAATTGACGGCGAAAGCTTTGCCATTGCTACGGGTGAGGCTACTAAGGAGTTTAACGGTCTTATCAAAAACAATCCTACTGCTGCTTTTATTTTTGAACTTCTCAAAACTGAGCAGACGCCGGACAGTATTGTTAAAGCTATGACTGATAAATACGATGTTGATGAAGCTACTGCAAGGGCAGACGTTAATGAACTTTTAAACCTTTTAAAATCAAAAAATATTATTGAGGAATAATTATGAAATACACTTGCATTGAAAGTGAATATCTTGTTGCACTTCTAAAATGCGCACTAAAAAATGAGGATGTGCCGGATGTTCCTGTGGGACTTAATTGGGAAAAACTCGTTAAACTTTCTAATGAGCAGCAGGTTTATTCTACAATTGCGCCTGTTATCAACAAAATCAATATACCTGTTGAGCAGGCTCAGGAGCTTACTTTTTATACACAAAATGAGCTTGTGCGTATGATTGCGATGAAAAACGAGCTTGAGCAGATTGAAAAGGAGCTTGAAGCGTTAAAAATCGATTATATGCTTTTAAAGGGAAGCGTTATAAAGCTTTGCTATCCTAAGCAAAAAATGAGGCAGATGAGCGATGTTGATATCCTTTATCATGAAAAGGATAGAGAACGCCTTGTTTCAATGATGAAAAAAAGAGGCTTTTTGCTTGAAACGTCTGAGGCTAATACGGATGATTTCTTTAAGCCGCCTTATTATACCTTTGAATGGCACAGAACAATATTTGACGAAAGGGACGAATTTCATCCTGATTTTGACCTTTGGAAGAGAGCAAAGCAAGATAAAGAGAAACCATCAAAATATAATATTGACGAAAGCGATTTATTTATCTATTCAATTTGCCACGCTTATGACCATTATTGCCAAAGCGGATTTGGAATAAGATTTATTTGCGATATCTATTTGCTTTTAAATAAACTTGAAAATCTCGATATGGCTTATGTTAATTCAACGCTTGAAGATTTTGGCATTAAACAATTCGGTGAGGATACAATCAATCTTGCAATGGCGATTTTTGAGGAGAAGGAAATAAGCGAAAGCGAGCAAAGCCTTTTGGATTTCATCCTTTCGGGCGGCGTTTACGGCAAAAGGGCAGCCTTTGGCGAGGTTATTGAGGAAAAGTATGGCGGCTCGAAAATCAAGTATATTTTTAAAAGGCTTTTTCCGCCGAAAAGACAGATTATGAAAACGTATCGGGTTTGTGAACGTCATCCTGTTTTATTGCCGCTTTTTTATATAGTAAGAATTTTTCAAAAATATAAATTTAAACGTAAAAAGATAAATAAAGAATTATCGGATTTAAAAAATATTAAGTAATATTCGGAGGATTAAAACTCTTGTCAGTTAGTAAGGACCATATTAGAAATTTTTCAATAATCGCCCATATCGATCATGGTAAATCAACTCTGGCAGACAGGCTTTTGGAGCTTACAAGCTCTGTCGCCAAGCGTGATATGCAAGAACAGATACTTGACGATATGGATCTTGAACGTGAGCGTGGTATCACTATTAAGGCGCATGCCGTTAAGCTTGATTATACGGCTAAAAACGGTGAGGTTTATGAATTTAATCTTATTGATACGCCGGGTCATGTCGATTTTAACTATGAGGTTTCACGTTCTCTTGCGGCTTGTGAGGGCGCAATCTTAATAGTTGACGCATCTCAGGGTGTGGAGGCGCAGACTCTTGCAAACACTTATCTTGCGCTTGATCACGACCTTGATATTTTGCCTGTGATTAATAAAATCGACCTTCCTGCCGCAGACCCTGACAGGGTAGCTCATGAGGTTGAGGATGTTATCGGTATTCCTTGTATGGACGCACCGAGAGTCAGCGCAAAAACAGGTCAAAATGTTGAAGAAGTGCTTGAATATATAGTTAATGAAATTAAGCCGCCGCAGGGTGATGACAACAAACCGCTTAAAGCGCTTATTTTCGACTCTGTTTATGATTCTTATCGTGGCGTTATTGTTTATGTTAGAATTATGGACGGTAAGATTAAAGCGGGCGACACTATGCGTATGATGGCAACGGGTGCTGAATTTACCGTTGTTGAGGTTGGTTATATGCGTGCAACTTCGCTTGAAAAGGCAGACGAGCTTTGTGCAGGCGAGGTTGGATATATTACCGCTTCTATTAAAACAGTAGGAGATGCAAGAGTCGGCGATACAGTTACCCTTGCAACCAATCCTGCACCTGAGGCACTTCCGGGATATCGTAAGGTTAATCCTATGGTATTCTGCGGCGTTTATCCTGCCGACGGTGCTGATTATGAAAATTTGCGTGACGCACTTGAAAAATTGCAATTAAACGACGCTTCTCTTTCCTATGAGCCTGAAACGTCGGGCGCTCTCGGTTTTGGTTTTAGATGCGGCTTTTTAGGTCTTTTGCATCTTGAGATTATTCAGGAAAGGCTTGAAAGGGAATATAATCTTGACCTTATCACCACTGTTCCGAGCGTTGTATATAAAATTCATATGACTGACGGTACTATGGTTGAGATTGACAATCCTACCAATTATCCCGACCCTGCTTATATTGATTACTGCGAAGAGCCGTTTGCAAACGCATATATTTATGTTCCGAGTGATTATGTAGGCACGGTTATGGATATGTGCCAGGACAGACGTGGCATTTTTAAAGATATGAAATATATCACAACAGACCGTGTTGATATTCATTATGAAATGCCGCTTAATGAAATTATTTATGATTTCTTTGATGACCTTAAGTCAAGAACGAGGGGTTATGCTTCGTTTGACTATGAACTTACCGATTACAGAAAGAGCGATTTGTGCAAGGTTGACGTTCTTTTGAACGGCGATATTATTGACGCACTTTCGTTTATTATCCATAGGGAAAAGGCGTATGCACGTGCACGTCGAATTGCCGAACAGCTTAAAAAGCATATTCCACGCCACTTGTTTGAAATTCCTATTCAAGTTGCAATCGGCGGCAAGGTTATTGCGAGAGAAACTGTAAAAGCACTGCGCAAAGATGTACTTGCCAAGTGCTACGGCGGTGACGTTACCCGTAAGAAAAAGCTTCTTGAAAAGCAAAAAGAGGGTAAAAAGCGTATGCGCCAGTTCGGTCAGGTTGAAGTTCCGCAGGAGGCTTTCCTTGCAGTGCTTAAGCTTTCAAGCGATGAGGATAATTAAAAAAATAATAATTATAGAAAATGGGCTTGAACATTACGTTCAAGCCCATTTTGGCGTTTTGCCGACTTATATGCAAAAGTATAAATTAACGCTTACAGTTATTATGTTTTAGCAAATCATACCTGCTTCAATCCAGTTCATTACCGAAGGATATTCCTCTTTGTAATTGTCAAGCTGGTCGTGGTTGGTGTCAATAAATGCCTGCATTTCGTCGTAATCTTCAAAGTCAAAAGTGAAGTCCTGTTCAAAAGCATAACTTGCGGTAAACATTAAATCAAAAAGGTCATCAGCTGAAAATTCATCAAGCATTTTATCAGCCGTAATTTCCGTTATATAGTCAAGAGCATTTTTAACCGTGAGGTCAAAGTCGTTTTCGTCAACCTCAATTTCAGGGTCTGATTTGCAATAATTTAAGATATCTTCGTCGCCGTATCCGAGAGTTTGAATATAATCAATAACGTCCTCAAATCCGGTTTCATTTACTTCGTCGTAAAGCCTATACATAAATTCGCCTAAAAGATTTTGAATCGCTGTTGCCTTGAAAATTGCGTCAATTTCGTGGCCGTCCTCGTCTGTAATAACAAAACCGCTTTCTTTAAAGGTATCCCATATTAATTGATAAAAGCAAGTGTGTTGCTCATTTTCTCCAAAAATCGCTTCTTGAATATAGCTTTCAATATCCATTTGTATTCTCCCGTGTTTTAATTTGTTAATATTATATACTATATAATATTTATTTTCAATATTGCATTATATTTTTATATAAGCTATAATTGATATGTATAAATTTTTTGTTTATTTTAGGGGTGCAGCTATGAAAATAAAAATTACAAGCGGTGAGAATTATGCCGTTTTGGGTCTTGACGGCGCAATGCTTAATTCGCTTAATAAGAATAATACGGAATATCTTTGGCAGGGAGACGCTAAATATTGGGCAGGGCAGGCGCCCGTTTGTTTTCCGATTACAGGTGTTCTTCCAAACGGTGAAATGGAGGCTTTCGGCAAAAGATGCACAATGAAACGCCACGGTGTTGCGAGAATTAATCCTTTTGAGGTTTTAGAACAGCATAAAAACAGCGTTACTTTTGTTCAAAGAAGCGATGAAAATACTAAGCGTGATTTTCCGTTTGATTATGAACTTAAAATTAAATATACGATTAACGGCGATACCGTTACTAATGAATATATAGTTACAAACACGGGTGAGGATAAGCTTCCGTTTGTTATCGGCGGGCATCCGGCGTTTAATTGCCCGCTTGCAAAGGGTGAAAAATTTGAGGATTACAAGGTTGTTTTCGATAAAAATATTACCAAGCCGTGCCTAAGGCCCAATCACCATACAGGGCTTGTAAACGTGTTTGAAAAATTTGACGAAATGCACGGCGGTGACACACTTTCTCTTGTTCACGAATTGTTTGAGGAAAAAGATGCACTTATCTTTGAAAATTGCGAAGCTAAAAGCGCTACTCTTATCGGCAAAAGCGGTAAAGGTGTAAAGATAGAATTTCAGGATATGAACAATCTTCTTATTTGGTCTGCTGTCGGTAATGCCCCTTTTGTTGCTCTTGAGCCGTGGACAGGGCTTGCAAGCTGCAATGATGAGGACGGACTTTTTGAACATAAAAGAGGAATGACTGTTCTTGAAAAGGACGAAACCGCTTCTTTCAAGTTTAAAATTACAATGATTTAAAGTATTGTATATAATGTGTTAATATATTAATTATAAAATATTTTTGGTGGTTAAATGAATTACGGATTTATAAAAACGGCTGCAAGCAGCTTAAAACTTAAGGTTGCCGATGTAAGCTTTAATACGTCTATAATTAAAGAAGCAATTGACAGCGCACTTGAAAAAAATGTTAAACTTCTTGTCACTCCGGAGCTTTCTGTTACAGGCTATACATGCGCAGATTTGTTCTTTGCACGAACACTTTTGATTGAAAGCGAGAGAGCAGTGGCTGAACTTGCCGATTATATTAAGGACAAGGATATAGTTCTTCTTGTCGGCGCACCCGTGCCTTTCTTTAATAAGCTTTATAATTGTGCTGTTGTGATTGATAAGGACGGCGTTAAAGGTATTGTGCCCAAAAAGCACCTTGCAAATTATAACGAATTTTACGAAAAAAGATGGTTCGCTTCGGGCTTTGATTTTAATGAGGCGCAAAGTATTTCTTATGCCGGATTTGATACTCAAATAGGCGATATTGTTTTTGATTTGGGCGGCGGCGCAATCCTTGGTGTTGAACTTTGCGAGGATTTGTGGGTGCCTAATCCGCCAAGCAGTTTTCTTGCTTTATGCGGCGCAAATATTATTGCTAATCTTTCGGCAAGCGACGAATACGTTTCAAAAGCGCAGTATCGCCGTGAACTTGTGGCTAATCAGTCTGCAAGGTGTGTTTGCGCTTATGTTTATTCGGGCGCTTCTGTTTTTGAAAGTACAACCGACCTTGTTTTTTCAGGCGCAACTCTTGTGTGTGAAAACGGAACGGTTTTGAGCGAGGGCGAACGCTTTAAGCGTGAAAACGTGCTTACCGTTGCCGATGTTGACGTTGAAAGGCTTTTAAGTCAAAGACGTTCAAATATGTCGTTTGAAAACAGCAATGATAAAACAGAATGCATTAAATTAAATCTTGAAAATAAAAATAATGACCTTGAAAACAGGTTTGTTGACTCAATGCCTTTTGTTCCGAGTGATAATGAAAAAAGAGCGCAAAGATGCAAGGAAATTTTTGCCATTCAGGCAAGCGGACTTGCCAAGAGGATTGAGCACGTGGGTTCAAACGGCGTTGTTGTCGGTATTTCCGGCGGTCTTGATTCAACTCTTGCACTTCTTGTAAGCGTCTCTGCAATGAAACTTCTCGGCAAGAATAACAGCGATATTTTGGGCGTTACAATGCCGGGGTTCGGCACAACGGACAGGACTTATCAAAATGCAATCGACCTTATGAAATCTCTCGGAGTTACGATTAAGGAAATCAGTATTAAGGATGCGTGCGTTTTGCATATGAAAGATATTGAGCATGACAGCTTAGTTAAGGATATCACTTATGAAAATACGCAGGCGAGGGAAAGAACGCAAATTCTTTTTGACCTTGCAAATAAGCACGGCAAGCTTCTTGTCGGTACGGGTGATTTGAGCGAGCTTGCAATGGGCTGGTGCACATATAACGGGGACCATATGAGCATGTACGGCGTTAATGCAAGCGTTCCTAAAACTCTTGTTAAATATCTTGTTGAATATGTTGCAAACGTAAGCGATAAAAAAACGGCGGATATTCTTTATGATGTGCTTGATACTCCCGTATCGCCTGAGCTTTTGCCGCCTGACGAAAACGGCAACATTGCTCAAAAAACGGAGGATAATATCGGCCCTTATGAGCTTCACGATTTCTTTTTGTATAATTTTGTTCGTTTCGGCTTTGAAAAAAATAAAACTAAAAGGCTTGCTCTTAAAGCTTTCGACGGTAAATATGATGAAAGAATGATTTCAAAATGGCTGGCTGTGTTTACAAAAAGATTTTTTATCAGTCAGTTTAAGCGTTCCTGTATTCCCGATTCTCCAAAGGTCGGCTCTGTTTCACTCAGTCCGAGAGGGGATTGGAGAATGCCGAGTGACGCATCGTTTAATGCATTTATATAATTAATATTTAGGAGTGTTATTTATGAAAAAAATTATTGCGGCTTTATTAGCTGTTGTTATGATTATGACGGTTGCATTTGCTTTTGCATCCTGTTCTTCAAAAAAATATACCGATAAAGAGGTTACCATTCCTGTTACTGACGAAAACGGTGAAACCGTTACAGATGAGCAGGGCAAGGTTGTGACTGAGGTGTCAACCAAGTCAGGGAAAGACGGCAATGCTTCTTCAACTGTTTCTGCTTCAAAGACCAACGCTTCCTCAAAAGCTTCTTCAACTAAGAAAAATGAAAGCGCTAAGGCAAATAAAGAGGACAAAACCACAAAAAAAGCTTCATCGACTAAGAAAGCGGAAATAGCCAAAAAGAATGAAACCACAACAGATAAAAAAGAAACAACTACTAAGGAAACTACTACCGAAAAGCCTGAAAAGCGTGAAGTTATTGTAAGAGTTCAATTGCCTAATTCAAGCGATTTAAAGCAAGCTAAGCTTTCAATAAAATATAAGACCGAAAAGGATAAGGAATATAAAACGCTTAAAATTGATGACCCGAATGACAAGAAAAATCAGCTTGATTACGAGGTAGTTAAACTTGACGGAAAAACCGTTAAAAAGTACAGTCTCGGTAAAATTAAGGGTGATGTTAAGGTTAAAGTGTCGATTTCAGGAGTTGAGCTGACAGGAAACACTACAACAATTAAGTCAAACGAAAACAGTGTTACAATAGCTCCGGCTTCAGGCATAGATATTGCAATAGGTAAAAAGGATTAATTAGTGAAAATTGCAATTTTGTATAACGAATGTGAAATATAAATTGTTGAAATTATATAATTTTAATGATATAATTAAAACAAGCGTGACGTAATTTTGGCAATATATTATATCTAAATTACGTTTGTTTTTAACTTAAGGGAGGAAATTTAATGGCAAGAAAGAAAAAGACCATGGACGGTAACAGTGCCGCTGCGCACGTTAGTTATGCGTTTACAGAGGTCGCTGCTATTTATCCTATTACTCCGTCATCAAATATGGCAGAGGAAACGGACGCTATGGCAGCAAGAGGAGTAAAAAATATCTTTGGGCAAACAGTACGTGTTGCAGAGATGGAATCTGAGGGCGGTGCAGCAGGTGCTGTTCACGGCTCACTTTCAGCAGGTGCGCTTACTACAACATATACGGCATCACAGGGTCTTCTTTTGATGATTCCGAATATGTATAAAATCGCAGGCGAACTTATTCCGTCTGTTATCCACGTATCGGCTCGTTGCGTGTCTACTCACGCACTTAACATTTTCGGCGACCATTCAGACGTTATGGCTTGCCGCCAAACGGGTTATGCAATGCTTTGCTCGGCTAATGTTCAGGAGGTTATGGACCTCGGCGCAGTAGCTCACCTTTCAACACTTAAGAGCAGAGTGCCGTTTTTGCATTTCTTTGACGGCTTCCGTACTTCTCACGAAATTCAAAAGATTGAAGTTTGGGATTATGATGAACTCAAATCTATGGTGGATATGGATGATGTTCAGGCATTCCGTGCAAGAGCGCTCAATCCTGAAAGACCTGTTCTTCGTGGCTCTGCCGAAAACAGTGATATATTCTTCCAGCACAGAGAGGCTTGCAATAAGTATTATAATGACGCTGTTGCAACAACCGAGATGTATATGAATATGGTTAATGAAAAGCTCGGTACCGATTATAAGCTTTTCAACTACTATGGTGCAGAGGATGCCGACAGAGTAATTGTTGCTATGGGCTCTGTTTGCGATACTATTAAGGAAACAATTGATTTTCTTAACGCACGTGGCGAAAAGGTTGGTATGATTAAGGTTCATCTTTACAGACCTTTCTCTGTTAAACACCTTGTTGACGTTATTCCTGACAGCGTTAAGACGATTTCTGTTATTGACAGAACTAAGGAACCCGGTTCACTCGGCGAACCTCTTTTCCTTGATGTTGTTGCCGCTCTTAAAAACTCTAAGTTCAGCAATGTTCCTGTTTACGGCGGACGTTACGGTTTAGGCTCAAAGGATACACTTCCTGCTCATATCATTTCTGTTTATAACAATATGAATGCAGAAAAGCCTAAGACAGAGTTTACTCTTTCAATCAACGATGACGTAACAAATCTTTCACTTGAAGTTACAGAAAGTCCTGACACAACACCTAAGGGTACAACCTCTTGCAAATTCTGGGGTCTCGGCTCTGACGGAACAGTCGGCGCAAATAAGGATTCTATCAAGATTATCGGTGATAATACGGATATGTATGCTCAGGGCTATTTCTTCTATGACTCGAAAAAGTCAGGCGGTATAACCGTATCTCATCTTCGTTTCGGCTCATCTCCGATTACTTCAACATATCTTATCAATAAGGCTAATTTTGTTGCATGTCATAATCCGTCTTATGTAACTAAATATGATATGGTGCAGGATATTGTGCCGGGAGGTACATTCCTTCTCAACTGTATTTGGTCACCTGAGGAACTTGATAAGCAGCTTCCTGCCAAGATGAAGAGATATATTGCAGAAAATAATATTAATTTCTACACTATCAACGGTATTAAGATTGCCGAGGAAGTAGGGCTTCCGGGCAGAGCTTCAACCATTCTTCAGTCTGCATTCTTCACAATTGCAAATATTATCCCTGTTGATAAGGCAATTGAGCTTATGAAAAAGGCTGTTGTTAAGAAGTTCTCTAAAAAGGGCGAAGCTATCGTAAACGCTAACTGCAACGGTATTGACCGTGGCTCAAAGGAAATTGTTAAGATTGACGTTCCTGAAAGCTGGAAGAATGCAGTTGACGATGAAAAGGAACTTGTTATTCCTACAAATCGCCCTGAAATGAAAGACTTTGTTAAAAATATTCTTCGTCCTATCGACCATCTCCACGGTGATGATTTACCTGTTTCTAAGTTTGTAGACAGAGCAGACGGTATATATCCTCAAGGCTCTGCCGCATTTGAAAAGAGAGGTATTGCTATTACTGTTCCTGAATGGGACGGCACAAAATGTGCTCAGTGCAACCTTTGCTCAATGGTTTGCCCTCACGCAGTTATTCGCCCTGTTTGCCTTAATGAGGAAGAGGTAAAGAATGCTCCTGAAGGTACACAGCTTGTTAAACATAAAAAGACTGATTATCAATATGCTATTATTGTTTCTACTCTTGACTGTACAGGTTGTGGCTCTTGTGCAAATGTTTGCCCTACAAAGTCGCTTACAATGAAGCCTATTGCTTCTCAACTTAAATCTCAACCGGTTTATGACGCTCTTTCGCAGATTGATGCTAAGCCGGAGGTGCTTACAAATAATACTATCGGCGTTCAGTACAGAAAGCCTTATCTTGAATTTTCAGGCGCTTGCGCAGGCTGCGGTGAAACACCTTATGCTAAGCTTGCTACCCAGCTTTACGGCGACAGAATGTATATTGCAAATGCAACAGGCTGTTCGTCAATTTGGGGTGGCTCTGCTCCGTCAACACCGTATACTGTTGACAAAAACGGCCACGGTCCTGCTTGGTCTAACTCACTATTCGAGGATAATGCCGAATTCGGTTACGGTATGATGCTTGCTCAAAAGCAAATTCGTGAAAGACTTGCCGCTGACGCACAGGTACTTCTTGATACATCTGTTTCGGCAGAGGCTCAGGCTTGGCTTGATACTTATGAAAATGCCGCAACAAATACTGAGGCTGCAGATGCACTTATTGCCGCTCTCGAAAATGCAAAGCTTGACGGCGAGGCTAATGATGCTAAGGTTGATTTCCTTAAGGATAAGGACTATGCCGCTAAGAAGTATCAATTTATCTTCGGCGGTGACGGTTGGGCTTATGATATCGGTTTCGGCGGTCTTGACCACGTAATCGCTCAAAATCAGGACGTTAATATCGTAGTATTTGATACAGAGGTTTATTCTAATACAGGCGGTCAGGCTTCTAAGGCTACTCCTACAGGTGCGGTTGCTAAGTTTGCCGCTTCCGGTAAGGTAGTTAAGAAGAAAGACCTTGCTCAAATCGCTATGAGCTACGGCTATGTATATGTTGCTCAGGTTGCTATGGGTGCTAATGCCGCTCAATGCCTTAAGGCATTCCAAGAGGCTGCCGCTTATAACGGACCTTCGCTTATCATATGCTATGCTCCTTGTATTAACCACGGTATCAAGATGCCGTTTAATCAGACTGAACAGAAAAAGGCTGTCGCAGCAGGATATTGGAACTTGTTTAGATTTAATCCTGCACTTGCAGAAGAAGGTAAAAACCCATTCTCGCTTGACAGCAAGGCTCCGACGGCTGATTACGTTGAATTTATTGAGGGTGAAACAAGATATTCTGCTCTTAAACGCTCATTCCCGGGCAAGGCAGAGGAACTCTTTGGTATTGCCGCAGAAAATTCAATTGAAAAATATAATAAGCTTGCTAAGCTTGTTGATTTCTATGCACCTGATAAAGACTGATAAAAGTTAAAAATATTTAAGGGTAACGGTTAATTTGCCGTTACCCTTATTTTATATTTTAATCGAGCATTATATATGAAAAAACGAGAAAAAGTGAGTAAATGAGAGATTATCACTATATTTATAAAATTATTATTGACTATTAAACTCTTTTGTGTTATTATATTCAAGCAAAAGAAAAAGGGCCGTTTAGGTCAAATGTTTTAGGAGGATTTGATTATGTCAACATTTTTACCAAAAGCTGACGAAATCACTCGTAACTGGTATGTTATTGACGCTGCCAGCAAGCCTCTCGGACGTGTAGCAAGTGAAGCTGCAGTTCTCCTCAGAGGTAAGCACAAGCCAATCTTCACACCAAACGTAGATTGCGGTGACTTCGTAATTATTATCAACACAGACAAAGCAGTTCTTACAGGTGACAAGCTTAACAAGAAGCTTTATCAGCATCACACAGGTTATATCGGTAACCTTAAGGAAGTTAAGTACGGCACACTTATGGCTGAAAAGAGTGATTTTGCTATGCAGCTTGCTGTTAAGGGTATGATTCCTGACACAACACTCGGCAGAAAGCAGCTCACAAGATGCCATATCTACAAGGGCGCAGACCATAAGCACGAGGCTCAGAAGCCTGTAGCTTATGAATTATAATAGGAGGTATCTGAGTTATGTATGAAACTAATCCATATTTCTACGGAACAGGTAGAAGAAAAGAATCAGTAGCACGTGTACGCTTATACGCAGGTACCGGCAAAATCACAATCAACGACAGAGATATTGACGATTACTTTGGTCTTGAAACACTTAAGCTTATCGTTCGTCAGCCACTCACTCTTACAGAAACAGGCGAAAAGCTTGACGTTGTATGCAGAGTAAACGGCGGCGGTGTAACAGGTCAGGCAGGCGCAATCCGTCACGGTATTGCAAGAGCTCTTCTTCAGTATGACGAGTCACTTCGTCCTGCTCTTAAGAAGGCAGGCTTCCTCACTCGTGACCCAAGAATGAAGGAAAGAAAGAAACCTGGTCTCAAAAAAGCACGTCGTGCACCACAGTTCTCAAAGAGATAATCATTGTTTATCCAAAACGCTCCTGTTATCAGGGGCGTTTTTTCGTGCTTTTTTGAGACACGAGGCTCCAAATTCGTCGACGAAGGAGAAACAAATTTGGGAGAAACAGTCCGGTGGACTGTTTCGTAGCGAGTAGATTTTATCGAGCACGCCGTGCACCTCGCAGGGCGGTGCCCTAAAAATCATTCACATTATAAATAATGCTCTGATTTTTAGACCGCTACTAAGCTCTTGTTGCTCCCTTTGTCTGCCGCAGGCAGCGGTCACAAACGAGCCAGTTCTCAAAGAGATAATTATTGTTTATCCAAAACGCTCCTGTTATCAGGGGCGTTTTTTGCAATTATATCTCTATTATGGTCTGATTGCGACGGAAAACATAATAAGCGACGAATTTAAAGATATTGAAAAATTATATGAAAAGTGCTAAATGTTAATCTTGATTTTTGTGTAGCCATAGTTTTAACCTTATAGCAAGCATAGTTTAAATAGTTCTTGTATTCCTACTAAAAAGGTAGTATAATGTCACTGATATATTTGAGCGTATGAAAACAGGTGAAAAAAATGAAAATAATTGATATAATTAACAGCAAAAAGGTTACTGTTTCGTTTGAGGTTTTTCCTCCGAAGCAGTGGGATAAAATTGCAAATACAAAGAAAATCGTTGAGGAAATGGTAAAGGATAAGCCGTCGTTTATGAGCGTTACCTACGGTGCGGCAGGAACTACAAGCGGCTTTACAACAGAGATTGCAAATGCGATTAAAGAGGGTGGAGTTGAGCCGCTTTCTCACCTTACCTGCCTTACTTCTACCAAGAAAAAAATCGACAGCGTTTTGGATGAGTTGGAGGCAAACGGTATTGAAAACGTGCTTGCTTTAAGAGGCGATATTCCTAAGGATTTTGAAATGGGTGAAAATCAATATTTTCACCACGCTTTTGAGCTTGTGAATGAAATTAAGGCAAGGGGAAAGTTTTGCGTAGGTGCGGCATGCTATCCGGAAACTCACCCTGAGTCTAAAAACAGGGTTGAGGATATCGCAAGGCTTAAGGAAAAAGTTGATTGCGGTGTTGATTTTATTACAACTCAAATGTTTTTTGATAATGATAAATTTTATAATTTCCGTGAAATGTGCGCTATAAAAGAGATTAATGTGCCGATTATAGCAGGAATTATGCCGATTACAAACGCTAATCAAATCAAGAGAAGCTTGGAGCTTTCAAATGCATCTCTTCCCGCTAAGTTTAATAAGATTATGGAGCGCTTCGGCGAAAATCCTGACGCTATGAAGCAGGCAGGTATTGTTTACGCAACAGAGCAAATAATAGACTTGATGGCAAACGGGGTTAATAATATTCATATTTATACTATGAATAAGCCTGACGTTGCACATCAAATTATGGAAGGACTTTCGGCAATTATAAATGAATAGGACAGAAATACTCCACTATTTGCGTACCAATTCAAAAGTAGACGACAAAAGGCTTCTTGACCTTATTGATGATTGCTGCAACGAGGTTAACAAATGCGTAAGGCCTAAAACCATTCATCGTATTTTTGATTGCAAGGTAAATGATGACGAGGTTATTGTTGAAAATCAGGTTTTTAAAAGCAAGCGCCTTGCGGATAATATGAAGGGCTGTAAAAGAGTTTGTATTTTTGGTGCGACTCTCGGCACTGAATGTGACAGGCTTTTGAGAACGTATGCCTCAACCGATATAACGAGGGCAACGGTGCTCCAAGCCTGCCTTGTATCTAAGATTGAAGAGGTTTGCGACGGGATTGAGGATGAATTAAAAAAGCAGGGTATGACTCTTCGCAGTCGATATTCTCCGGGCTATTTTGACCTTGATATAACGGAAAATAAAAAATTATTTGAATTAATGGATATAACAAAGCGTATCGGGCTTACGATTACGGGCACCTGCCAAATGGTTCCGTCAAAGTCCGTTACGGCATTTATAGGTATTGAAAATGATTAGATTTTTTGACGGCGGTATGGGCAGTATGCTCAATCTTGCGGCAGGCGAACTGCCTGAAAAGCTTAATATCAGTGAGCCTGAAAGAGTTTTTGCTGTTCATAAGGGATATGCAGATGCAGGCGCAGAATTTATTACGGCTAACACCTTTGGCGCTAACTCGCTTAAATATGATAATGTAGATGAGCTTGTAAAGGCAGGCGTTGCACTTGCTAAAAAAGCAGGCAAGTATGTTGCGCTCGATATCGGTCCAACCGGTAAGCTTTTGAAGCCTATGGGCGATCTTGAATTTGAAAGAGCAGTTGAGCTTTTTGCAGAGGTTGTAAGAGCAGGCAAGGACGGCTCCGACGTTGCAATTATTGAAACTATGAGCGATATGTATGAGCTTAAGGCGGCTGTAATCGCTGTTAAGGAAAATTCGGATTTGCCGATTATCACTTCGATGATTTTTGACGAATCGGGCAGGCTTCTTACAGGTGGCGACGTTAAAAGTGCCGTTGCTATGCTTGAGGGACTTAGGGTTGACGCAATCGGCTTTAACTGCGGCTTAGGCCCTAAGCAAATGATTCCTCTTGTTAAGGAGCTTAGAGAGTGTACCTCGCTTCCTATTCTCGTTATGCCAAATGCAGGGCTTCCCGAATCTGTTGACGGCAAGACTGTTTATAACGTTTCGCCTGACGAATTTGCGCAGGATATGAGAGAGATTGCTAAGCTCGGCGTGTCGATTTTGGGCGGCTGTTGCGGTACAACTCCAAAGCATATTGCCAAAATGATTGAACTTTGCAAGGACATTCCCGATAACGTTCCCGAAAAGAAAAACGATACGGTTGTTTGCTCTTATTCAAGCGCCGTTACTATCGGTGAAAAGCCCGTGGTTATCGGCGAAAGAATTAACCCAACGGGTAAAAAGCTTTTTAAGGAAGCACTTAGAAATAACAATATCGATTATATAATTAAAGAGGGTATGGCTCAGCAGGAAAAGGGCGCTCATATCCTTGATGTAAATGTCGGATTGCCTGAAATTGACGAGGTGCAGATGCTTCAGGACGCTGTGTTTAATCTTCAAAGCGTTCTTTCTCTTCCGCTTCAGCTTGATTCAAGCAACACTCAGGCTCTTGAAAAGGCAATGCGTATGTATAACGGCAAGGCGATGATTAACTCTGTAAACGGCAAGCAGTCGTCAATGAATGAGGTTTTCCCGCTTGTTCAAAAATACGGCGGCGTTGTTGTTTGCCTTTGCCTTGATGAAAGTGGTATTCCCGAAACGGCACAGGGCAGAATTGATATCGCAAAGAAAATCATCAAAACAGCCGAAAGCTATGGTATAGATAAAAAAGACCTTGTAGTTGATGCACTTGTAATGACAATTTCAACTAACAAGGATAATGCGAAAGAAACGCTTAAAGCTGTTGATTATATCCGTCATGAGCTTGGTGTCGGCACGGTTTTAGGTGTGTCAAATATCAGTTTCGGTTTGCCGAAAAGAGAGGCGATTAATACCGCTTTCTTTACCCTTGCTCTTAAGGCAGGCTTGTCGGCAGGTATTATAAATCCCTTGAGCGAAAGTATGATGAATGCCTATTATTCGTATAATGCTCTTGAGGGATTTGACGATAACTGCACTGAGTATATCAAATCTGTTACCGCTTCTGCCAATACTGCGACGGCAGCAGGTGTGACCGATTTAAAAATGGCTATCATCAAAGGTATGAAAGAGGATGCAGGCGCTTGCGCTAAGGAGCTGTTAAAAGATACGCCGGCGCTTGACGTTATTAATGATTATATTATCCCTGCGCTTGACGTTGTCGGCGACGGATTTGAAAAAAATAAGGTGTTCCTCCCTCAGCTTCTTATGAGTGCTGATTCCGCAAAGGCAGCATTTGACGTTATCAAAGAACATTTGATTTTGGCAGGAGAACAGAAAAAAAGCGAGCATAAGGTTGTAATCGCAACCGTTGAGGGCGATATCCACGATATTGGCAAAAATATTGTTAAGGTTCTTATGTCAAATTACGGATTTGATATTATCGATTTGGGCAAGGACGTTAAGTGCGAAAGAGTGCTTGAAGAGGTGCAAAAGCAGGGCGTTAAGCTTGTTGGTCTTTCAGCCTTGATGACTACTACCGTGCCTAATATGGAAAAAACGATTAAGCTTATCCACGATAATACGGACGCAAAAGTGTTTGTCGGCGGTGCTGTTCTTACAAAGTCGTATGCCAAAATGATTAATGCCGATTGGTACGCTAAGGACGCAATGGAAAGTGTAAGAATAGCTAAGGAATTTTTCGGAGGTGAGAAGTAATGATGGTTTCCACCAAGGGCAGATATGCTCTCAGAATTATGGCTGACCTTGCCGAAAATCAAGAGGGCGGTCCCGTATCGCTTAAGGATATTGCCGAACGTGAAAATATCGGCATTAAATATCTTGAAATCATTGTTTCATCTCTTAATAAAAACGGACTTTTAAAGAGCGTTCGTGGCAAAAACGGCGGCTATATGCTCAACCGTGAGCCAAAGGAATATACAATTGCTTCAATTCTCAATGCGGCAGAGGGCAGCCTTGCTCCCGTTGCGTGCGTTAGTGACGGCGACTGCGAAAATGCACCAAGCTGTAAAACTTACGTTCTTTGGAAAGAACTTGATGACGTGATTGAGGATTTCTTATCGTCTAAAACCTTGGCAGATATATTATAATACCGTTATGTAACCTGTTGTAAAAATTAAAATATCTATAATTAAGAACAAAGTTGAATTATATAACATTATCAAACGGGCGATTAATAATCGCCCCTACGGCGTCGAAAGAAACTGCGTGTTTGAATAAATTTTTTGCAAAATTTATAATAAACACTCCGTTCCTTTCTCCTCGCAAAATCCGCCGTACAGCAGTGTGTTGGATTTTGGAATACCGTAGGGGCGACCATTGGTCGCCTATTGAATTGTAATTGAATAAACTAAAGGACAACGGAGTATTGAACTTCCGTTGTCCTTATTTTTTATCCGTTCTGCCGAGAATATAATCTATGCTTGTATTGTAAAAATCTGCAAGCTTAATCAGAATTTCCGGTGGAATTGTCCTTTCGCCGCTTTCGTAATAAGCGTATGTTCGTTGTGGCAAATTTAATTTTTCACCGATTTGAGATTGGGTTAAATCACTGTCTTCTCTCAAATCTTTTATGCGTTGATACTTCATTTTAATCACCATATTTATTATATGGCAGAACAATATGTTCTATTGACTGATAGAACATATTGTTCTATGATAAAACTGAAACAGTTTTATTTTTTTAATACGATACATAGATATGGTGATATAATCGAAAGCTTTACATAAAACAAAAACAACGGAATGTTAAAATTTCCGTTGTCCTTATTTTGTGCTGTCTTTAAGTCCTAATAAATAATCAGACGAAACGTTGAAAAATTTGCAAAATGAAATTATATCGTCAATGCTCGGCTCATAAGTGCCGTTTTCTATATACGAAATTTTGCGTTGAGTCATATTGACCTCTTTGCCAAGCTTGGTTTGATTTAGGTCCATATCTTCTCTTAAATCACGAATCCTTTTGCCGAATTCCTGTTTCATAAATATCACCGTCGATATTCTATCATAGATACAAACCGTCTATTGACAAATAGATAGAAAATGTCTAATATTGTAAATGGATACATTATAGGATGTGATTTTATGAAATTTGATGAGTTTAAAATTGACGGCGTTGAAATAAAAATTAATGATGAATATGCATTGATAAACGGTACAATTAAGATTATGCTCAGCCAAATAAACGAGGTGATTATAAACGAGCCTGATTGGCTTGGTGTTGGGCGGCTTGAATTAAAACTGAAAAATTCGGAGCTTGGATTTAATCACGTGTTTTATTGTAAAAATAAGCAGGAATTTGAGGATATGCTAAAGCTAAAGGAAAGGATAGAAAACAGATAGGTAATGTTACCTCTGCGCAACATACAAAATTAATTGAAAAAACGACAATATTCCTGATTATTGACAATATTATATGTGTATTATATAATTTGAAGTGGACAAAGGAAACTGTCGAATACGGTAGGCGGTTAGCCCTCTTATTCCAAGAGGGTTGTTATCCCTCTTGAGATTTAATCAAAAGGGGGAGATATTATGGAATATGCAACAATAATTACCTTGGTACTTATTATTACACTGATTCTTATAATAAAAAAATAACCGCCCTGTGTCCTGGAAAAACAAGGGTGGTTATTTAATCACTATTCCGGGCTAACCGTCTATCCGATAAGCCCTTTGTCTATAATTATATTAGCATAGAATAATATATTTGTCAACACGCATCAATAATGCGTGTTTTTTTATATGCTTATTTATTAATCAGGGTAGCCGTTAGGGTTTTGGCTCTGCCATCTCCAGCTATCCTCGCACATTTCGTCAAGTCCTCTTTCAGTCTTCCAGCCAAGTTCCTTAAGTGCCTTGCTCGGGTCTGAATAGCAGGTAGCAATATCGCCGTCACGACGAGGTCCGATAACGTAAGGGATTTTCTTGCCTGAAGCCTTTTCAAATGATTTAACAACGTCAAGAACAGAGTAGCCGATGCCTGTGCCGAGGTTGTAGATAAAGAGTCCGTCCTCACCCTCAACCTTTTCGACAGCCTTGATATGACCGAGTGCAAGGTCAACAACGTGAATATAGTCACGAACACCTGTTCCGTCAGGAGTATCGTAATCGTCGCCGAATACATTAAGGTGGTCAAGCTTACCGATAGCAACCTGAGTGATATAAGGCATAAGGTTGTTAGGAATACCGTTAGGGTCTTCGCCCATTGTGCCGCTCTTGTGAGCACCGATTGGGTTGAAATAACGAAGAAGACAGATTGACCAGCTATTGTCTGAAACATAAAGGTCTTTAAGTATACATTCAATCATAAACTTAGTTCTGCCGTAAGGGTTGGTAACTCCGCCAACCTCCATATCCTCGGTAAGAGGGGATACGTTGTTCATACCGTAAACCGTAGCCGATGATGAAAATACAATCTTCTTGCAACCGTGCTTTCTCATAACGTCAAGCAAAACAAGCGTGCCTGTTACGTTGTTATCAAAATATTCAAGCGGCTTATGAACGCTTTCGCCTACTGCCTTTAAGCCTGCAAAATGAATAACAGATGTAATGTTTTCCTTTTCAAAAACCTTGCTTAAGCCCTCGGCATCTCTTATATCACATTCATAAAAGCTGAAATCCTTTCCGACTAAAGCTTTTATTCTGTCATAAGAGCTTTTCTTGCAGTTGTAAAGATTATCTACTACTACAACATCCTGACCCGCATTCATAAGTTCAACGCAGGTGTGAGAACCGATATAACCGAGACCGCCTGTAACTAATACTGACATAATGCTACCTCCGTAGTTTTATATAAAAAATATTTTTGTTTATTAATATGCTTTGCCCCAATAGAGCATTTTTTTGGCAGGCTTGCCGCAGCAAACACAAACGTCTGAAATTTCCTCTTGGTCAAACGGAATACAACGAGAGCCGACACCTGTAATTTCCTTTACTTTGTCCTCACATTCCTCACTGCCGCACCACATAGCCTTAACAAAGCCGTCGCCGTTTTCCTCAAGCGCCTTTATGATTTCGTCTGTAGATTTGCATTTATATGTTCTTCTCTCTCTGTTTTCAAGAGCATTTTTGTAAAGCCCGTCACGAACTTCTTGAAGCTTTTGAGGAATAACTGTTGAAATGTCATCAAGAGAAACTACTGTTTTCTCTCTGTTGTGCCTTGTAACTACAACACATTGATTATTTTCAATATCTCTCGGTCCGATTTCAACTCTTACGGGAACACCCTTCATTTCATATTCCGCAAACTTCCAGCCCGGTGAATTTTCGCTGTCGTCAATCTTAGCTCTGCAAACCTTTTTGAGTTCGTCGCAAAGAGCATTAGCCCTGTCAAGTACGCCTTCCTTGTGCTGAGCGATAGGGACAACGATAACCTGAATAGGTGCAACGGCAGGCGGCAAAACAAGACCGTTGTCGTCACCGTGAGTCATAATGATTGCGCCTATTAATCTTGTAGTCATACCCCAAGATGTCTGATGAGGGTATGCAAGCTTGTTTTCTTTATTTGAAAATTGAATGTCAAATGCCTTAGCAAAACCGTCACCGAAATAGTGGCTTGTGCCTGCCTGAAGTGCCTTGCCGTCGTGCATAAGCGCTTCAATACAATATGTACGCTCAGCACCCGCAAATTTGTCGCTGTCGGTTTTCATACCCTGAACAACAGGCATTGCAAGGTCTTCTTGGCAGAATTTTGTATATACATTAAGCATTCTTTCTGTTTCTTCAATTGCTTCCTCTGCCGTTTCGTGAAGAGTGTGACCTTCCTGCCATAAAAATTCTCTTGAACGAAGGAAAGGTCTTGTTGTTTTTTCCCATCTTACAACCGATACCCACTGATTGTAAAGCTTAGGTAAATCTCTGTAAGAATGAACAACATCTCTGAAATGTTCGCAGAAAAGAGTTTCCGACGTAGGTCTTACGCAAAGCCTTTCTTCAAGCTTTTCGTTTCCGCCGTATGTTACCCATGCACATTCAGGTGCAAAGCCCTCAACATGGTCTGCCTCTTTTTGAAGCAAGCTTTCAGGGATAAACATTGGCATATTAACATTCTCGTGGCCAAGCTCCTTGAACATACCGTCAAGAATTCTTTGAATATTTTCCCAAATTGCGTAGCCGTAAGGTCTTATTACCATACAGCCTTTTACGCTTGTGTAAGAAACGAGCTCTGCTTTTTTGCACACGTCAGTGTACCATTTCGCAAAATCCTCGTCCATAGATGTGATGGAATCAACCATCTTTTTTTGGTCGTTTGCCATATTTGTGACTCCTTGTCATATGATAATGATAGTTTAGATAATAGTTTTAAATTACGTTTAATTCTTATTATATAATAACATGGACAAGATGTAAACACTATTTTTGAACAAAAATTTTTAACAGAATTCGTTTTTTTGTGACATATTGCCATTTCTTTTGCTTGTTCTTGATTTGTTCATAATTGGTTGATATATTAAAGCTGTAGGCAAAATATGCTTATAGCGGTTATCTATGGTGAATATGATATGTGTTTGTTGTCTTTTTGCACAAATATAATTTGATTGTTTTGTGTAATTTGTCCAACACTACAAATAGTAATGAAATGTGTTACAATATGTATATTTTGGATGAAAAAGACTTGAATTCGCATTTTTATTGTAGTATAATCACGACAGTACAAACAAGGGGGTGACTGCAACGTTTGATACTATTTTAATGAAGGTGGATCTTCAAAAAGAACTTACCGACCAGCTCGAACTGAAAGAAGTTTTCAGCTTTAAGATTGGTAATTTTAAGCTCGGCTTCGATGAGGCAACAGTGGTAAGCTGGATAATTATTGCGGTAATGACAGTTCTTGCGATTATCTTAACCCGAAATCTCAAAGTAACAGGAGAAATTTCAAAGCGTCAGGCATTGCTCGAGCTTGCTTATGAAAAAGCGCAAGACTTTTTCAAGGGCATAATGGGAGAAAAGGTAGAACAGTTTATTCCTTGGCTTATGAGTGTGGCACTTTTCATCGGCGTTTCAAACATTATAGGTTTGTTTGGATTAAAACCGCCGACAAAAAGTATGCAGGTAACTGCGTGCCTTGCTATAATAAGTATAGTGCTTGTAGAATTTACTGCGTTTAAAAACAAAGGATTTGCAGGGCGTCTTAAGGAATTTACTAAACCAATTTGGATAATTACTCCTATCAATTTAATGGAAGTTATTACCAAACCGCTTTCGCTTTGTATGCGTCTTTTCGGTAATGTAATCGGTTCATTCATTATTATGGAGCTTATTAAGGCTTGCGTTCCGATATTCTTACCTACAGTATTCAGTCTTTATTTTGATATATTCGACGGTTTACTTCAAGCATACATTTTCGTGTTCTTAACAGGTCTTTATTTACAGGAAGCTGTTGAGGAGCCGGAAGAGACAACCGGCAAACAGAAGAAAAAAATAAAAAAAGCAAGTAAAAAGAACAAAAAGCAGGCTAAAGCCGCTTAAATATATTTTTAATTATTAAGGAGATTAATATTATGACAGGTTCAGTTATTGCTATCGGTGCAGGTATTGCTCTTATTTGTGCACTCGGTGCAGGTATCGGTATCGGTATCGCTACAGGTAAAGCCGTTGAGGCTATCGCTCGTCAGCCGGAAATGGCCGGCCAGATTCGTACAACTCTTATCCTTGGTGCTGCTCTTTCTGAAGCAACAGCTATTTACGGACTTGTAGCTTGTATTATGATTATTTTCTTGGTTAAATAAAACAGTTTTTAATCAAAACAGTTTGATGAGAAAGGACCATAATTAATGTTAAAATTTGACATAAATATTCTTTGGACCTTGATAAACCTTATTATCTTTTTTGTGCTTATGAAACTGTTTTTATTTAAACCAATTAAGAAAACACTTGATAAGCGTAAGGAATTGATTGAAGGTCAGTTCAAGGCTGCCGAAGATAAAGAGAAAAAAGCTGGGGAGTTACAGGCTGAATATCAGTCACAGCTCTCAGGCGTAGAAGATGAAAAGAAGGCTATAATCGCCGAGGCAAGAAATAACGCTAAAGGCGAGTATGACAAAATCGTTGCACGTGCAAACGACGATGCAGTTAAGATTAAGCAGGATGCTAAAAAGGCATCTGAGCTTGAAAGCGAAAAGGCACGTCTTGCAGTTAAGCAGGAAATTGCAGAGCTTGCTATGCAGGCAGCAACCAAGGTTGTTGAAAAGGAAGTTTCTCCAGAAACAAATAAAATGCTCTACGACCAATTTTTAAATGAAAGCAGTGATAAATAATGATTCAAAATATTGAAAAATATCTTGACGCACTGTTTTCTGCTCATGCAAGTGTGTCAAGCTTGGAAGAAGCTTTAAATACTGTTAAATCCAATGCTGAGCTCAAAGAAATTTTTAACGACCCTAACGTTACTCTTGAGGAAAAGAAAAACGTTTGTAAGGAGCTTTTTGCCCCGTCAGTTAATGATTTTGTGGCAGAGCTTGCAGCAAGCGGAAAGATTGACAGCTTAGGCGAAATTGTTGAGGCTTATATCTCACAACTCAACAAGCAAAACAATGTTGCAGAGGCAACAATTACCTGCGTAACAGAGCCTGATGACGAACAGTTAAAGGGCATTAAGGAATTTGTTTGCAAGCAGGAAAATGCAAATGATGCCGTAATCAAGGTTGTTAAGGATGATTCACTTATCGGCGGCTTTATCGTAACGCTCGGCGACAAGCAGTTTGACTTTTCAATTAAGAAAAAGCTTGACGGTATTAAGCAAAAGGTTATGAATTCTGCAAGAAACGGCGCTGTAACAAGCGAAAATGTTCTTGCGGTTTTGAAAAAGGATATTAATGATTTTGAACTTAGAACTAACAGCGAGGAAATCGGTACTGTTATTCGTGTAGGCGACGGAATTGCTACTATCCACGGTCTTGACCATGCAATGTACGGCGAAATCGTTGTATTTGAAAACGGCGTTAAGGGCATGGTTCAGGATATTAAAAGACATCAAATCGGTGTAATTCTTTTTGACTCCGATACAGGTGTTGAACAGGGTACAAAGGTCAAAAGAACACATAAAAAAGCAGGTGTGCCTGTAGGCGATGGCTTTATCGGCAGAATTGTTAATTCACTCGGTGAGCCTATCGACGGTAAGGGTGAAATTAAGGCTGACGGATATCGTCCTGTTGAGCAGCCGGCACCGTCAATTGTTGATCGTCAGAGTGTTGATACTCCACTTGCAACAGGTATTCTTTCAATTGACTCAATGTTCCCAATCGGTAGAGGTCAGCGTGAACTTATCATCGGTGATAGGCAGACAGGTAAGACTTCTATTGCACTTGATACAATTCTTAACCAAAAGGGTAAGGATGTAATTTGTATCTATAACGCAATCGGTCAAAAGGCGTCAAGCGTTGCCAAGCTTGTAAATACACTTGAAAAAGCAGGTGCAATGGATTATACAATCGTTGTTTGCTCAACAGCAAGCGAGCCTGCTTCACTTCAGTATATTTCACCGTATGCCGCAACAGCAATTGCCGAATACTTTATGTATCAGGGCAAGGATTGCCTTATTGTATATGATGATTTAAGTAAGCATGCAGTAGCTTACCGTGCTCTTTCACTTCTTCTTGAAAGAAGTCCGGGCCGTGAAGCTTATCCCGGCGACGTTTTCTATCTTCATTCAAGACTTCTTGAGCGTTCAAGCCGTCTTACAGATGAACTCGGCGGTGGCTCAATTACTGCGCTTCCTATTATTGAAACACAGGCAGGCGACGTTTCTGCTTATATTCCTACAAACGTTATTTCTATCACAGACGGTCAGATTTTCCTTGAAAGTGACTTGTTCTTCAGCGGTATGCGTCCAGCTGTAAACGTCGGTCTTTCTGTATCACGTGTAGGTGGTGCGGCTCAAACAAAGGCTATGAAGAAGGCAGCAGGCTCACTTAGAATTGACTTGGCGCAGTTTAGAGAAATGGAAGTATTTACCCAGTTCTCATCTGACCTTGATGAAGAAACAAAAGCAGGTCTTACCTACGGTAAGGGACTTATGGAACTTCTTAAGCAGCCGCTCGGTCATCCGCTTTCGCTTGCTGATATGGTATTTACTCTTGTTGGTGCAACAGGCAGAAAGTTTGTTGATATCCCGACGGAGGATACTAAGAAATTCCAGAATAAAATGCTTGCTTATATGAATGAAAACTACTCTCAGCTTGTCAATACAATTGAGCAGGAAAAAGTGCTCGAGGATGGCACCAGAGAGCAGATTTTAGAGGCAATTGACGAATTTAAAAAGATTTATCAAGAGGGTTAATGATGGCTAATGCTCGTGAAATTCAAGCCAGAATGAAGTCTATTAAGGACACTATGAAAATCACAAACGCAATGTATATGATTTCGTCCTCAAAGCTTCAAAAGGCGAGAAGAGACCTTAAAAATACCGAGCCTTATTTCTATACTATTCAGGATTGCCTTTCAAAAATCCTTGAGCTTTCTCCCGACGCAGGTAACGTTTACTTTGACGAAAGAGAGGACGTACCAAAGCAGGAGAGAAAGCAGGGTTATATCGTTGTTACAGCCGATAAGGGTATGGCAGGTGCGTATAACCACAATGTAATCAAAATAGCAGAAAAAGAGGCTCTTTCCGATAATAAAAATATGCTTTTTGTTGTCGGTCAGGTTGGTCGTAAATATTTTGAAAAAAAGAATATTCCTATAGATATTGACTTCAAATATACAGCTCAAAATCCTAATGTTAACAGAGCAAGAGTTATCAGCGAACAGATAGTTGAGCTTTTTAGGGAAAAGAAGCTTGATGAGGTTTATATCGTTTACACAAGAATGGTTAATTCTGTTACCTTTGATGCTGAAATCAAACAGCTTTTGCCTTTAAAGAAGGTTAAGTTTGAAAGAACAGAAGAGCATAACAAATATAAAACATGTACGTTCGAACCGAGTATGAATGCTGTGTTTGACCATATTATACCAAACTATATTTCAGGTTTCGTATATGGTGCTCTTGTTGAATCGTATTGTTCTGAGCATAATGCACGTATGATGGCTATGCAAACGGCTACTGATGCTGCAAAGGATATGCTCAAAGGTCTCGGTATAGAATATAACCGTGCAAGGCAGGCAGCTATTACTCAGGAAATTACTGAGGTTATCGCCGGTGCCAAGGCACAAAAAATGAAAGAAGATTAGGAGGTGTCCTTGTATGAAAAACGGTAAAATTGTTCAGGTTATGGGACCTGTAATCGACGTTGAGTTTGAAGATGAATTGCCTAAGATTAAGGACGCTCTTGAAGTAGAATTAGACGGCAAGAAGCTTGTTATGGAAGTTAGTCAGCATATCGGCGGAAACTGTGTTCGCTGCATTATGCTTGCCGCATCTGAAGGTCTTTGCAAGGATATGGAAGTTATCAATACAGGCGACGCCATTAAAGTCCCTGTAGGTGACAAAACTTTGGGCAGACTTTTCAATGTTGTAGGTGAAACGATTGACGGACTTGACAGTCTTGACAAAGAAGAACATTGGGCTATCCACCGTAAACCGCCTACATTTGAAGAGCAAAGCGCAAACGTTGAAATCCTTGAAACAGGTATTAAGGTTATTGACCTTTTAACACCTTATCCAAAGGGCGGTAAAATCGGTTTGTTCGGCGGTGCCGGTGTAGGTAAAACCGTACTTATTCAAGAGCTTATTACTAACGTTGCCACTCAACACGGCGGCTATTCAATATTCACCGGTGTCGGTGAAAGAAGCCGTGAGGGTAACGATTTATGGAAAGAAATGGGCGAAAGCGGCGTACTTGAAAAAACTGCGCTTGTATTCGGTCAGATGAACGAACCGCCCGGAGCACGTATGCGTGTTGCCGAAACAGGACTTACAATGGCAGAATATTTCAGAGATGTAGAGCATCAAGATGTGCTTCTTTTCATTGATAATATTTTCCGTTTCGTTCAGGCAGGTTCTGAGGTATCTTCTCTTTTGGGAAGAATGCCGTCAGCCGTTGGTTATCAGCCAACTCTTGCTACAGATGTCGGCGAACTTCAGGAACGTATCGCTTCAACAAAGAACGGTTCTATCACATCGGTTCAGGCTGTATATGTACCTGCCGATGACCTTACCGACCCTGCTCCTGCAACAACATTTGCTCACCTTGATGCAACAACCGTTCTTTCAAGAAAAATTGTTGAAAAAGGTATTTATCCTGCAGTTGATCCGCTTGAATCAAACTCACGTATTCTTGAGCCGGATGTTGTAGGTGAGGAACATTATCAGGTTGCACGTAAGGTTCAGGAGTATTTGCAAAAGTATAAAGAACTTCAGGATATTATCGCAATTCTCGGTATGGAAGAACTTTCCGATGAAGATAAAACTACTGTTTACCGTGCAAGAAAGATTGAAAAATTCTTGTCTCAGCCTTTCCACGTTGCTGAAGCATTCACTGGTCAGCCGGGTAAATATGTAGCCGTTAAGGATGCAGTTAAAGGCTTTAAGGCAATTATCGACGGTGAGGTTGATGATGTACCTGAGCAGGCATTCTTTAATACAGGTACTATTGAAGATGTTTTGGAAAATGCAAAAAAGCTTGAAAAATAAGGTGATTATATGAATACTTTTCAACTTAAAATAATTGCATCTAATAAAGTGTTTTTTGACGGTCAGGCTCAAAGCTTGATTATTCCAAGGCTTGACGGCGGCAGCGAGGCTTATCTTGCTATGCATGAAAACTGCGTTGTTCCTATTGAATTCGGTGAAATGAAAATTGTTGACGCAAATGGTAAAACGATTAACGCATTTGTCGGCAGCGGATTTCTTGAATTTCTTGATAATGAGGCAATGCTTGTTTGTATTTCGGCAGAGCTTCCTGAGGAAATCAACGAGCGACGTGCAAAAGAGGCTCAGCTTAGAGCCGAGGAGGAACTTCGTCAAAAGCATTCTCTTCTTGAATATTATCACTCTCAGGCTAATCTTTCCCGTGCTATGGAAAGACTCAAAGTCAAGAGCAGATATACTAGGTAATATACTTTGACAAAGCGGTTTGAACATTACGTTCAAACCGCTTTTAGACTGTCGATAAAGTGGCTAAACCGTGCCGTGCTTTAAAACGAAATTCCATTCGGGGTCCCCCGACAAATTGAAAATTTGGTGGGAAAAGGATAAAGGAACGAAGTGTTTAAATGAATTTCTTTGAAATTCATTTAAACACGGAATTTCTTTCGACGTATTGTAGGGCAGGGGCTTGCTCCTGCCGAAAGTATTTTAATAAATTACAATTTGAAAAATGGCTTGAACATTGAGTTCAAGCCATTTTTGGCACTTTTCGTCTTTTGCTCGGGGGCAGTACCCACG
>ENA-OPYH01000217-OPYH01000217.1-human-gut-metagenome-genome-assembly--contig:-NODE-217-length-37443-cov-6.441104_pt1 | contig 37443 bp, 68 predicted proteins | sample MGYA00241254_ERZ501488 | MGnify/ENA primary metagenome ERZ501488 (study PRJEB25962, sample SAMEA2042660) | human gut metagenome | biome: human gut; feature: human-associated habitat; material: faeces...
AGAACAAATCTTGCAGAGCGGATCGGGTATGAGCCGCCGGAAATTCCTGAAGGGGAAAGCCTGGAGGAGCGCCGGGAGAGAATCCGGGCGATCTACCAGTGGCGCAAGGCCATGCGGCGGCTGGCGCGGCTGGGGTGCATCTGGCTGTCGGGCGTGGGCTTCGCGCTGTGCATCATCGCAGGCTGCGCCGACGCGGCGGAGATTGCCGCCGTCCTCGGCGGCGTGTCGCTGATGACGTTCTTCACAGGGATATGCCTGTGAAGGAGCGAAAGATCACGGTCGACTTTCGCCCTGACCAGCTGGCGGACGTGATCGAGGCGGTGAACGCCTACGCGGACGATCTCAAGAATGATCGGGCGCTCCTGTGCGAGATGCCGCGCGTCGACCACGAAACAACGGACGCGCTGCTGGCGCAGGAGACGCGGCTGCAAAAGCTGGCGTACTGGCTCCAGTGCGTGCAGGACGAAGCGCTATGACGGCGCAGATCTACGCGCCGCGTATGCGGCAGATCCCGTCGCCGTGCGCGAAGGATTGCCCCGGCCGGGAGCCGGGATGCAGTGCACGCTGCTGCAGCTGGGCGCTCTATGAGAGCATCCGGAACCACATCTACGACATCAACCACCGGGACAAGATCAGTCTGGAGCCGGACATAGCCGCCATCAGGCAGATCGAGCGGGCGGCAAATAAGGACAGGAGGGGCAAGAGCTATGCGGCAAAATAGCATCAACTACCCCGGCGAGCGGCCCGCGAGGCGCGCGGATATCGTCGAGCAGCCGGGCTACGCCGGGAAGCACTATTTCGTGGTGGATTACGCAGGCCGCCAGCTGACGGTACACGCGGCGGATGAAACGGCGGCCCTGTTCTGGGCGGCAAAACGCTGGGGCTACAGTTTCAAGCGGCCGGAATACCACCAGACGGCCAGCGTGGCCAAGCTCGGCTATCAGCCGGACAGGATGTTCGGATAAAAAATGCCCTCGTCCGGCTGGAACCGGTCGAGGGCGGAGAAGCCTGCGCTTCTCTGTGAAAATCAAGTACAAGGAGAGTATAGCATGAAAAATCCATATTTGCAAGAGGCAACGGAGATCATCCGCAAGCAGCAGGGGCCGCGCGGCCCGGTCTGGATGTGCGGCGAGCAGCTGCTGGAGATGATCGCGCCGGGGAGGGATGAGACGAGATGCTGACGCATCTGAGCCTGTTTTCCGGGATCGGCGGGCTGGATCTGGCTGCCGAGTGGGCAGGCTTTACAACCGTCGGGCAGTGCGAATTTGCCGATTACCCGACAAAGGTGCTGGAGAAGCACTGGCCGGACGTGCCGCGATGGCGTGATGTCCGGACGCTGACAAAGGAGAGCTTCTATGAGCGAACAGGATTACGAACAGTTGACGTTATTTCCGGCGGATTCCCCTGCCAGCCCTTCTCCGTGGCTGGAAAGCAAAAGGGCAAAGGGGATGATCGATACCTCTGGCCGGAGATGCTACGAGTTATCACAGAGCTGCGCCCGCGTTGCGTTGTCGGTGAGAACGTTTCTGGAATTGTTCGAATTGCGCTTGCGGGAATCCTTTCCGAACTGCAAGGCGTCGGCTACGAAGCAAGGGCTTACAGTTCTGCGGCTAGGGATGTCGGCGGACTGCACAAAGGAGAGCGGATCTTTATCGTGGCCGCGGCCAACGACGGGAGCGCCGCTGTGCGGAGGAACGCACAACTTCCGGCAGATGGAAGCACTGAGGGACACGGGGATCATAACGGAAGAAGAGCGAAAGAACCTGACTTGTGGAAGCGGTGGGAAGTCGAACCCCGCCCTTATGGAGTGGCTCATGGGATTCCCAATCGGGTGGACAGACTTAAATGCCTCGGAAACGCTGTAGTGCCGCAGCAGGCATACCCGATTTTTAAGGCATTGATGGAGGAGCTGAACCGATGGACGCGCGTGGGGTGCATCGAATGATCTCTTGCCAAAAAGGCAACGAGATACGCCGAGTTTGCAAGGTATCCGAAAATTAAAGCCGCGTATGTCCGGGCGTTTGACAGGATGCTCGATGAGCGCAGACGGCGTGGGAAAATGGACGGAGGTATGCGCTTTGGAGAAACCGGCGAGGATGTGATGCACTGGTGAATGGAGGATGGCGTTTTGCCGGGACAAATGGTTCTTGAAGGAATGGAGGAAGAAACCCTATGACTGAAAGAGAGATCGTGCGGGCGCTGCGGTGCTGCGCGAAGGGGCTTGGACACGACGACAAATGCGAAAACTGCAGGGTCGGAGAAATCCAAAACCGGCGGGAATACATCGAGTTTGCGGCTGCGAACGAGATCGAGCGCCTGACCGCCGAGAACGCGGCGCTGCGGGAGAAACAGCGGTGGATTTCCGTGACAGAAAAAACGCCAGAGTATGATATGCCGCAGCTTGCGCTAAATGCTGACGGGGATGCACTCATTGCAAATTACGCATACGGCGAATGGTTTGATACATGGGGGCAAGACGTGGAGGTCACCCACTGGATGCCGCTGCCGGAAGCGCCGGAGGGGAATAATGCCACCCAAAGAAAATCTTGAAAGAGCTTGTGAAGAGTGCATCCATTTTTTTGCGTGCTCCAGACAATGCGGCGAGCCGATGGCACAGCGTAGCGCCACTGGCTGTGAGTGCTACGAGACGGTTAAAAGCAGTATGGCGTATTATGTCGGGACACTGGATGGAGCCAAAGGAAAAATCCCAAATCGCCTCCGCGAGCTTGCCGAGGCAGACAAGGACGGGCGCGTGGTGGTGCTGCCGTGCAGGCAGGGAGATGAACTGTGGACGTACTGCAATCACCCGGTTAAGCGGGTATATAGTTTTACCGTATCGGATGTGAGCACGCTGAACGGGCGAACCGTGCTGAATACGCTAGGGCTCGGCACGATCAGGCCGGAGGACATCGGCAAAACCGTATTTTTAACCCGAGAAGAAGCCGAGAAGGCTTTGCAGGAAATGGAGGGAAAGGCATGAGCAACCAGGGAGTAATCCGTGGGACAATTGATGGACAGGAAAAGTATTGCAGAATCCCAATCCGTAGCCGCTTGTATGAATCCGTGATGGAAGATAATACGACGGAGCTTTCCTCGGAGGCGATTCTCGCCATGCCGCACGACAAGGCGGCTGCGGTGATTGATGCAATTATGGCGGACTGGCTCTACTGGCTCAAGAGAGCCGGGGAGTTGTGGGTACTGACGCGCAATTCCGCCGAGGAAACGGAGGGCAAGGCATGACCAGAAAACGCGCAAGAAAGATCCTCATGTCTATCGGCACGAGCCGGAACCATGCAAACTGGGGGCTGACGGCAAAGCCGCGCTGGAAGACAAACGCCGGTGTGGTATAGGACACGCTGGCGATCAAACTGTACGCGAAGCTGCTGCGGGCAAGAATGGAGGGCAAGAAGAATGGAAAAACGTAAAAACATGATGGATATGACGCCGGTCTGCGAGCGGTGTGGGAAGGTCGCGCCGGTGGACAACAAGCTATCGACTCCGAACTGGAAAGTTTACCGGACAAAAGAGCCGTGCGAATGCGGCGGGAAATACACGGCGCGTGCGTTTTTGGACGACAGCGTGCTTTCATCGTTCGATAAGGAGGCAAACCATTCAAATGATCGCTGAGTATCTTGATAGGAGCAGTTTAGTTGCGCGGATGAAGTATTACGAGGAGCACACAACGGAAGAATCTGGTGAGCATTATGCGTATTCAGTTGCACTAAGAGAGATAAGAAACGCTCCCGCCGCCGACGTTGTGGAGGTGGTTCACGCGAAGTGGATTCCGTTCCATAGCGAAGCGGCAGGAGATATCCAGTATTGCTCGGCGTGCGACATCGGATTTGACGCGCGAATGGATTACTGCCCGCACTGCGGGGCACGCATGGACGGCTGGATGGAGGACGCAGACAATGGGCGATTTTGAGCAGATGCTGAACGATCTGTGCAAGATGAGCAAAGCGCAGCTTGTGCAAATGGTGAGAAACACGGACGAGGTGGAAATCGCTCTGAACATTTTCAAAAACGTGATGAAAGAAGATTACGCTATGGCGGTTGCCGTTACGTACTTTGATAAGTACGTAAGGGGGATACAGCTATGATTTGCCCGGGCTGCAACAAAAAGATGCGGTGCAAAGACAGCAGGCCGACCAGTGACAGAATCATAAAAACACGAAGATATTTATGCGAAAGCTGCGGCGAGGTGCGCTACACGGTGGAAATCCTAAAAGAAACATACAGCGCGCTTTCGGCGCAAAAATTGAAGGAGGTAACGCATGGAGCAGTTGAAGGGCGCGAAGTTTGACGGCGGAAAGCCCAGACCGTCCACCGTCCCCGTGGAGGCGATAGAGGCGATCATGGCGGCTCGGGAATACGGGCTTCAAAAGTACAAAGACGCAGAGGACTGGCGCAGCATTGAGCCGGAGAGATGGCACGAAGCGCTTTTAAGGCACGTCCTCGCAATCTGGGATGACCCGACGCACATTGACGAAGAATCCGGGCTGCCGTCTATTTGGCACGTGATGACAAACGGGGCGTTTTTGTGTGCGTGCTTGAAGGATGTCGTAGACGAGAAAATGAAACGAGGAGGCTGATACGGTGAGCAAACCGCGCTATGGATGGTGGGGGTATGCGAAGTGGATGATACGAAGTTACAAAAGCGGTACGCTTATGACACGGGATGAAGTCGCTGCTGTCGAAGCTGCAATCGAGGAAACAAAACAGCTTATCGACGGGACGGAACGCCTCCGGCTCATAGATTTGGTCCTTTGGAAGCGCACACACACCTTACAGGGCGCTGCTATGGTTGTATATGTTTCGGAGCGTACCGCTCAAGAATGGCATAGGCAGTTTATCTACTTAGTGGCAGAAAAACGTGGTTTATATTCAAAAGTTTGCGTAAGAGAGCCTTAAACATAGTGTATCGTTGAGAGCGTAGAGGTGTATCCTCTGCGTTCTCATCCTTTTCAACGGCTACGCAGCGTACTGCGGAACCTCCTTTTTCTTAGCTCCACCGGAAACCGCAATCCGGTGGAGCGTGAAAAGGAAGATTGGAAGGGTGAATAAGGAGGGATGAAATGGAAGTAAAGAGCTTGAAATTAGATAGCATTACGCCTTATGGGAAGAATGCAAAGAAGCACGATAAACGGCAGATCAACAACGTTGCGGAAAGCATCAAGCAGTACGGCTTTGTTCAGCCGATTGTAGTTGATCGGGACGGTGTGATTGTAATCGGTCACTGCCGCGCTCTGGCGGCAAAGAAGTTGGGCATGGAAGAAGTGCCGTGCGTCTGTGTGGATGATCTCACGCCGGAGCAGGTGAACGCCCTGCGTCTGGTGGATAACAAGAGCAACGAGAGCGATTGGGACTTTGACCTGCTGGCTGATGAGCTGCCGGGGCTTGACTTGTCTGCTTTTGACTTTGACTTTTCTTTTCCGGAGATGGACGAATCCGAAATTGAAGAAATGACCAACGAGCAAAGAGAGCAGGAGTTCCGGGAAAGAATGGAGCGTGGAGAGCTTTCAGACGATGATGAGGACTACCAAGCTTTCCTTGAAAAGTTCGAGGCGAAGAAAACAACGGACGATTGCTACACGCCGGATAACATCTACGACGCAGTAAGAGATTGGGCGACTGAGAAGTACGAAATTGGCAATGCCGCGATTGTGCGCCCGTTTTATCCGGGCGGAGATTATAAAAGCGAGAAATACCCTTCCGGGTGTGTTGTGATAGACAATCCGCCTTTTTCCATTATTTCAGAAATCTGCGAGTGGTACACAAGCAAGAGAATCGACTTTTTTCTGTTTGCTCCAACGCTTACGCTTCTCGGAATTATGCGCGGCTCGGCAAACTATGTGGCGTGCGGGTGCGGAGTTGTGTATGAAAACGGCGCGTCTGTCAATACGTCGTTTGTTACCAACATGGGGGGCGATAAGATTGTCGCTGCCGCTGATTTAAGAGAAATACTGGATGACGAGAACAAAAAGAATCTCAAAAAGTTGCACAGAGAATTGCCGAAATACTCATATCCAGACGAGGTTTTGACAGCAACGATGCTGTGTTATATGGCAGCTCACGGCGTAAGCCTTGAAATTAGCGAAAGAGATGCACATTTTATCCGCGCGCTTGACGCACAGAAAGCGTCGGGGAAAGGCTTGTTCGGCTCCGGCTTTTTGCTATCGGAAAAAGCTGCTGCGGAAAAAGCTGCTGCGGAAAAAGCTGCTGCGGAAAAGGTCAACACGGATATTTGGGAGTTGTCGGAGCGGGAATGGACAATCGTGCGAGGCTTGGGAAATGACGATTGAAGAAGCACAGGGAATTATTGACAAAACAACAAGCCCGTATTTGAAGCGGGACATGGAGAAGTTTATCAAACGCCAGAGGAGAAAGGAGGGCGCGTATGGCACGACCAAAAAAGGAAATAGACCAGAAGCAGTTCGAGACCCTTTGTGGCCTGCAATGTACCCTGCTTGAGATCTGCGATGCGCTAGATGTTACGGATAAAACGTTGGATTCCTGGTGTAAGAGAACTTATGGGGAGCATTTCTCCGAAGTATTCGCAAAAAAGAGGGGTAAAGGGAAAATATCACTGCGAAGAATGCAATGGAGGCTTGCTGAAAAGAATGCGTCTATGGCTATCTGGCTCGGGAAACAGTACCTCGATCAGAAAGACGTTGTGGAGCAAAACATCAATACAGAGTGCGTCAAGGTGATACTTGATGTCTGACATCCGCCTATCTGAAAAAATCGGCTCTGCGTTTTACGAAGTTGCACGCGATGTTTTCAAGCATGGTCACACGCACTACGATTTTAGTGGCGGGCGTGGGTCGTTGAAGTCCTCCACTGTGTCTGTACTCGTTCCCCTGCTGCTGATAAACAACCCAAACACACACGCGCTTGTGCTGCGAAAGGTTGCGAATACCATACGCGATAGCGTTTATGCACAGTACATATGGGCAATCGGTGAGCTTGGCATGGCGGCATATTGGGAAGCAAAGGTTTCCCCGATGGAACTGATATACAAGCCTACCGGCCAGAAGATCATGTTCCGGGGTGCGGACGACCCAATGAAAATCAAGTCCATTAAGGTACCGTTTGGTTATATCGCTGTTACGCACTTTGAGGAGAAAGACCAGTTTGCCGGTCGTGCCGAAATACGAACGATTTTGCAGTCGACAATGCGCGGCGGCTCTAAATTCTGGAATTTTGAAAGCTATAATCCGCCGATCAGCCGGGACAACTGGGCAAACAAAGACAGCTTGGAAGAACGCTCGGACAGGCTGTGCCACAAGTCAACATATCTGCAAGCGCCGCCAGAGTGGCTGGGGCAGCAGTTTATTGACGAAGCTGAACACCTGAAAGCCACTGACGAGCGGGCGTATCAGCATGAATACCTCGGCATCCCGGTCGGTACCGGCGGCAATGTGTTTGACAGGCTCGAATTTCGGGAGATCACGGACGAAGAAGTTTCCAGATTCGATAAAATCTATCAGGGCGTGGATTTCGGATGGTTCCCAGACCCCTTTGCATTTATCCGGCTGCATTACGACAAGGCAAGGGAAACAATTTACCTGCTTGACGAGATATACCAAAATAAGCTTTCGAACGAGCAGAGCGCGACGATAATCAAACAGCGCAGATATGGCAATGTGCGCGTCATCTGTGACAGCGCGGAGCCAAAGAGCGTGGCTGACCTACGGGCAATGGGATTGCCTGCGTATGAGGCGGTCAAGGGACCCGGCTCGGTCGAATACGGCATGAAGTTCTTGCAGAGAAGAACGATTGTCATTGATAGAAAACGAACGCCACATGCCTACGATGAGTTCGTGGGCTACGAATATGAAAGAAACAAAGACGGCGATATTATCAGCGGATACCCGGACGCGAACAATCATCTGATTGACGCGACGCGGTACGCCTTAGAGCCTGTGAGCCGTAGAATGGGAGTTATTGCATGACGGTTATCGATAAATTAAAGGAACTCGGGTATACGACAATCCCAGAGGAATTCTATACATACGTGTCCCTTTGGAAGTCGTGGTACGTCGGCAAAGTCAAGGGGTTCCATCAGTACCGGAGATATAACGGACATAAGTGGACAAAGTGCAATCGTGCAAGCCTCGGCATGGCGAAAAAGGTTTGTGAGGACTGGGCGAACCTTTTGATGAATGAGAAAGTCCAGATAACACTTGAGGGGCAGAAAGAACAGGCGTTCGTTGATAGCGTCCTGACGGCGAACAACTTCACGGTCAAGGCAAGCGAAATGCAGGAAATGAAATCCGCGCTCGGAACTGTAGCGTATATCCCTCGTGTGGTCGGCCAAGCGGTCAACGAGAGCGGAGAGACCGTTCCGGGCGATGTTTCCGGTATCGCTCTTGACTATGTGACTATTGAGCACATTTTTCCGCTGGCTTGGCAGAATGGCTTTATTTCAGAGTGTGCTTTTGACAGCGTTGTCACACGGGCTGGAAAAAACTATCTGTATTTGCAGATTCACCGGAAAGACGAAAAAGGACTTTACGTCATCGAGAACAGCATTTACCGATACGAAAACGAAACGCTTGCCGACGCACTGCTTACCGATGTTCCGGGCTTTGAGCGAATACCCCCTGTGGTACATACGGGAAGCGACAAGAGGCAGTTCGTCATCGACAGACCGAACATCGCAAACAATCTTGACTACCTGCTTCCGGTTGGTATCCCTGTGTATGCAAATGCAATCGACGTTCTGCGCGGCGTTGACTGTGCCTATGACTGCTACGTCAACGAGTTCGAAAACGGCCCAATGATGATGATGGTAAAAATGCCCGCTACAAGGTGGGAAGACGATGAACCGACGCTTGATGACAATGACCGGCGTTTCTATCTGCTTCCGGAGGATACGCAGCAAGGGAATGTTGTAGAGACAATTTCTCCGACGCTGAGAACCGAGCAACTGAATGTAGGACTTCAAGACCAACTGAACGTACTGTCCAGTAAGTGCGGCTTCGGCGAGACCTATTACCGTTTCGACGGCGGCAGCGTTGCGACGGCAACGCAAGTTATCAGCGAAAACTCCACCATGTTCCGCACCATTAAGAAACATGAAATTGTGCTGGAACAAGCGCTAGTGGAGCTGTGCCGTATTCTGCTACGGTTGGGAAACACAGCTATGAAAGCCGGTCTGAATGAAGATGTGGAAATATCTATAGATTTCGATGACAGCATCATAGAAGACAAAGCTACTGATTTCTCCCGCGATATGCAGCTTCTCAGCGCAGGCATCATGAACGACTGGGAGTTCCGTATGCGCTGGATGAATGAGGACGAGGCGACAGCAAAGGCGGCGCTGCCGAAGGCGCGTGACATGGTAACCGAGGAAGAAACGGAGGTCGAGTAATGGGATTTGGAGAAAACACTGGGACTATTGGGGTTGTGAAAGATGAGCCGGTATCCATTTACCCCAGAACTACTTGATGCGATCCCAGAGGATCTGGCAGAACTGTTCCGAGGATTGGAAGATACGCTCCTCGATGAGATATGCAGTAGGCTTGCGCTGAAAGACCAGCTGAACGAAGTGACTGTTCAGGCAATCAGAGCGCTTCGTTCGCATGGTATCAACACGAAGGAGATTGAAAAAGCAATCCGCAAGACCTCTGGAATTAGCGAGAAGAAGCTCAAGGAGCTTTTCGACGATGTTATTGCAAGAAACCAGAAGTATTACACAGAGGTTATCGACATGGCAGGGCTGACACAGCCTGATATTCTGGTGAACACTGCGACAATCGAAGCAATCAGAGCGCAGACGCTTGATGAATTTCATAACATCACGGCTTCTATGGGATTTTTGGTGGACAAAGGCAGGACGATGCTTCCGCCCGCTCGTGCGTATCAGTGGGCGTTGGATTCTGCTGTTATGCAGATTCAGAGCGGGGCAATCAGCTACAATCAGGCGATCAATTCTGCTGTTCAGCAACTTGCAGGCGGTCTGAAAGTTGTGAATTACGAAAGCGGACACGTTGACCACATCGACGTTGCTGTTCGGAGAGCTGTCATGACCGGCGTGAACCAGGTCTGCGACCAGTACACGAACCAAAGCGCAGAATACCTAGAGACGAGATACTTTGAAGTGTCTGCGCACTCTGGGGCGCGTGACAAGCCGGGTGCTTCGCCGTGGTCAAGCCACAAGGACTGGCAAGGAAAAGTCTATTACCAGAGCGAAAGCGGCGAACCTGACCAGCTGGGGCTTTATGATGACCTTGTGGAAACGACCGGTTACGGATATGTTGACGGTCTGACAGGCGCAAACTGTAGGCATCACAAATACCCGTTTGTTCCAGGAGTTTCGGAGCGAACTTACACAGACGAACAGCTCGAGCATATCGACGATGGGCTCGGCTGTGAGTTCGATGGGAAGCAATACACTGCCTACGAGGCTACGCAGATGCAGCGACGCATGGAGCGGCAGATTCGAGCTCAAAAGAAGCTGAAAAATGCTTATAAAGCAGCGGGCTTAGAGAACGACGCAACCGCAGCAAACATCAAGCTTCGCCGCCTGAACGCCAAGTATAAGTCTTTCAGCGAGGCTGCAGGGTTACCGGAGCAGAGAGAAAGGACGAAAGTATTGTATGATTGACGAAAATCTAAAGCAAGCCATCGAGCGGGAGCTTGCGTCTGGCTTCCGGGTGGAGCTGCTGCGAGACAAGGACGGAAGCATTATTGCACAGACGATTCAGCGCAAACGGCTGAAATTTGAGTTTGGAGGTGGAAAACATGGCGGATGAAGGTGGCGTTTGGCGCACTATCAGTGGGCGGCGAGTTTTTATCAAAGATGGCCAGAGCCTGACAGATGCAATGCGCGAAAGCGGAAAGTTTGGGGAGGACAAAACCAAACTCTTTAACAGATCGGATTTCTCAACTGCAAAAAAGCTTACAGAAGAAATCTGCAGCGAACAAGATTTTATGTATTTCGGTTTACGTGTGCAGGAAGAAGATACGGAAAATATCGGTGAAACAATGAAACACACGTCACAAAATTTTGGCGGTGATTTTGACGATGCGGGCACGGAGCCGGAAGACCTTGATGGCGTGTCAACGATTCGTATTGACCGGACGTCACAGGTGATGCAGTACGGTGGATACGAAGGACGCGTCATGTATTTGCTCGGAGCTGATGAGGGCGAAGACGGATACGACCCCGGGGAATTCATTATGAAGGACGCGCGAGTCCTTGCAAAGATGAAAGTGGAAAATGGAGCTCTCAAAATTACAGAAAAGGTAAAATCTGAAGACTCCAAAATTTCTTCAGCTAAAACATCGGATAGCCCTAGCGCAAGTTCATCGACTTATGCAGGTACGGCGACACAGGTAAAAGAATACCGCTCTTTTAAAGCTGAAATGGAGCGTAAATATGGCGACCGTATTTGGTCAGATATGACAGATAGCGAGTACGACAGATACGAAAGGCTGGAACGTATCGCATATCGCGGAAAATGAAAAACGCAGCGGGGAATGACGCTGTGGGAATAGAAAGGATTTACAAAAAATGAAAGACGAAATTATGACTTTTGATGAAATACTGGCTGACCCCACTTACAAGGCGGAGTTCGACAGGCGAATCACAAAGGCACTTTCGACTGTTCAGAGCAAGCTGGACGCGGAAGCGGAGAAGAACAAGCAGTTTGCAGCGAACGGCAGCGCGGAAACGGAAGCGCTCAAAAAGGAGATCGAGGGCTACAAGTCCAAGATCGCCGATTATGACTACGCAGATGTGATCCGCAAGACGCTTGCTGAAAAGGGCGTGAAGTTCAGCTCTAAAGCTGCTGAAAAGGCATATTTGGCAGACCTAAAAGCAAAACACCTTGAAATCAAAGACGGTGCGCTTGATGGGTTTGACGAATGGCACAAGGCTCAAGTCAGAGCCGATCCATCCGCGTTCCAAGACGGCGTAAAAATCGACTGGTCTGCCGCCGTTGGCGGCGGCGAAAAGAAAACAGATACCAATGCCGCGATGAACAATCTGATCCGCGGCGCACTCAAGTAACGAAAAGGAGATTACAACATGGCAAGTATTGATCGTTCCGCACTTTCCGGCCTTATCCCGGAACCCGTAACCCGCGAAATCATGCAGGGCGCTATCGCCGAATCTGCCGTTCTTCGTATGGGCCGCAGACTGGCGAATATGTCCAGCAAGACGCAGACCATTAATGTGCTTGACGCACTTCCCTCCGCGTACTTTGTCAACGGCGAGGCCACTGACAGCGGCGCTGGTGAGGCATTCAAGCAGACCACCAAGATGGCGTGGGACAAGAAGAAGCTGTATGCCGAGGAAATCGCGGTTATCGTCCCCATTCCCGAGGCTGCTCTCGATGATGCGGATTATGACATTTGGGGCGAGGTCAAGCCCCGTCTGACCGAGGCTTTCGGCAAGGTCATTGACGCGGCAATCTTGTTCGGCACGAACAAGCCGAGCACTTGGCGCACTGGCGTTGTTCCTTCGGCCATCGCTGCCGGTAACGGCGTACCCGTCGGCACAAGCGTCTTTGACGACATCATGGGCGAGAACGGCCTGATCGCGAAGGTCGAGCTTGATGGCTTCAATCCGAACGGCGTTATGTCCGCAATCCAGATGCGCGGCAAGCTGCGCGGACTGAAGGACACGACCGGTCAGCCAATCTTCAAGTCCGATATGCAGGGTGCAACGCGCTATGGCCTGGATGGTATGGATATGTACTTCCCGATGAACGGCGCATTTGACCCGGCACAGGCACAGATGATCGTCGGTGACTGGACGCAGCTGGTATACGCCATCCGTCAGGACATGACCTTTAAGATCTTCACCGAGGGTGTCATTCAGGACCCGAGCACGAAGGCAATCACCTACAACCTCATGCAGAACGATATGGTCGCTCTCCGTGCAGTCATGCGTCTCGGTTGGGAAATCGCGAACCCGGTCAACGCTTACAATGTTGACATCCCCAACCCGTTCCCGTTCTCTGTTTATGGAAAGGCAGGCACGGTATCTACGGTGACTGTATCCCCGGCTACTGCAACCGTGAAAAAGGGATCGAGCAAGGCGTTCTCCGCTTCCGTCGCAGGTGAAGGCATTGTGAGCGGCGATGTCGAGTGGAGCCAGAACGGCGCGAAGTCCTCTATCACGGAAGGCGGTGTGCTGACAGTCGCTTCCAACGAGACGTCCACGAGCATTACCGTTACCGCGAAATCCAAGCAGGACAGCACGAAGACCGGAACGGCAACTGTGACGGTAGGTTCGTAATAGAAAGGAGCTGACGCGATGATCTACGCAGATTATGAGTATTACTGTGATGTTTACAGGGGAACGGTAGACGCTGACAGCTTTTGCAGATTGGCGACACGCGCCAGCTCCTTCCTCGACTATTACACGCAAAACCGTGCGAAGGACTACGCAGAACTGGACGCGGTGAAAATGTGCTGCTGCGCTCTTGTTGATCAGTACATGCTGATTGACACGGCGCAGGAGCTTGCCAGAAAGAATGTATCCGCCGGGCTTGCATCTGAAGAAGGAGAATTGCAGAGCGAGACTGTAGGCGGATACTCTAGGACGCTCCGAAGCGGCGGGGATTCATCCGTCGCGGCTTTGAAGGCTGCATCCGAAGCAAAGGCTTATCTTGCAAGCATCGTCCGTGAGTATCTGGCACACACAGGACTTCTTTACAGAGGGGGGTGTTTCCCATGTACGCACCCCACATCGTAACCATTTACAACGTCACACAGGAAACAGACCAGGAGACCTTCCACGACACGCAGAAAAGCTATATCACAGTGATTCGCGGTGTGATGCTGCAAGCGTCTAAGGCCGTCAACGTCCGCGAGAGCGGGCTTGAGGGAGCGGATGCAGTAAATCTCTACATTCCGTTTGCTTCTCTGGCTGTGGACGGCGTGACGGGTCAAGAGAAGCGATACGTCGGGCCGCAGGAGTTTTGGCGTGCGGCGGACAAGAGCGGGATATGGACGCTCTCCACGGACGGAAACGGCGGCACGACTTTCTTTGTAAAGGGCGAAGTGGTCGAGCCGGATAAAACCGAACAGATGATCGAGATGCTTTATGATGATGTCTATAAGGTCACAAAGGTCGATATGAAGGACTTCGGAAGCGCGGCCATGCAGCACTTTGAGGTTGGAGGGGCCTGACATGCTGAAATTCAGTGTAAAGGCCGAAGGCTTTGACGCGCTGCAGGAAAAGATCGCGCAGGCCTGTTCCAAAGCAGAGCACGCGCTGGCGGTTCAGGTGCAAAAGGACACAAGCCCATTTGTACCGTTCCTGACGGGATCTCTGGACCAAAGGACACAGGTCGTCGGTGACTCGATCATCTATCCTGGACCGTATGCACGGTTCCTATACTACGGAAAAGTCATGATAGACCCAGAGACCGGCAGCACTTACGCGCCGAAGGGCGGGACGAAGGTTCTGACCGATAAAAACCTTGTGTTTAACACGTCTGGGCATTCGCAGGCACAATCACATTGGTTCGAAGCGTCCAAGGCTGAAAACCTAGACAAATGGATTCGAGTCGCAGACAAGGCGGTGAAAAATGGGCTCTGAAAAAGAAAAAAAGCTTGTTTCTTCCGAGGAAGAACAGGACATATCCAGAAAAATGATGGTCTGGGTAAACTCGTTTTCGGATGACGATCTCCCAGCCGCGACCATCAATTATGAGTTCCTCGCCGCCGATTCCGCAAGCGTGGCGCTGTCCGTGATTCAAGGAGCGTACATCACAAAAAGGTACTTGCTCGGCGGGCATGAGGCAGAATACCAGTTCAAGATCATAGCCCGTATCAAGCCGGGCGGGAGTAACGACAAGCGCCTGAAAGCTGACGCGGTACTGAACCGCTTCGGGGATTGGGCGATGCAGAATTATCCGTCTCTTGGAGATGGCGTTCGTGTCCGTCGCATGGAAGCGGTCAGCCGCGCGGCGGTATTCGCCGTGTATCAGGACGGATGGGAAGACCATCAAATCTTAATGAAGATGAAATATGAGGTGATTTAACTATGGCAGATATGACCTTTAACACCGTTGCTGGGCAGCCTGTAGACAGAGAACTTTTGATTCTTTTTGTGAATACGGGCACTGATTCCGCCGCCGTGTGGTCGCCGCTTGGGACACGCGTCACGGATTCCAGCATGGAATACGACTGGCAGAAGGATTCCAACAAGGACATCCTCGGCACGACCAGAACCACGATGAAAAAGCCCATCATTACGCAGGACTTTGAACCGTGCGAACTCGATGCCGGAGATGTTGCGCTTACGCATATCTGGAACCTCGCCGTTAAGGAACAGAACGCGGCGGCCCTGGCGAATCAGGACATTCTTATTGTGCATCATTACGCAGGCACGAAGAAAACGGCTGTTTTCGCGGAGAGATACAAGGGCGCTGCAATCGAGGCGACAGGTCTTGGCGGCGAAGGCGGCGGCTTCGTAGGTATGCCGCTTACGGTAACGCCGGGCGGCGAGAGAATCACCGGCACTGCGGCGGTTGGTTCCAACGGAGAAATCACGTTTACGCCGGACGCGGCATAAGGAGGGACGATAGATGGCGGACATCAAGATTGCAACTGGCGTTGAAAAAATCAACATCAACGACAAAGTAACGCTCGAGTTCAACCCGACAGACGCAGAAATTGTAGAGAAAATTTTTGACGTGTTCAACGGCTTGGAAGATCGTCAGCGGAAATATCAGGCAGAAGTGGAAAAGAACGCGAACAAAAAAGAAATCTTTGAGATTGCGCGTCGAGAAAGCAACGAAATGCGCGATACGATCGACAGCCTTTTCGGGGTTCCGCTTTGCACGCCTCTTTTCGGCTCTATGAACGTCCTCGCACTGGCTGACGGTTTGCCTGTATGGAGCAATCTGATGCTCGGCATCATCGACCAGATCGACACTACCTTTGCGAGAGAACAGAAGGCTACGAACCCGAGAATCAAGAAATATATGGAAAGATGGAAAAAGTAATCTGGTCTTTACCGACATCGGTCAATGTAAACGGAACAGAATGCGAAATCCGGTCTGACTATCGGGCGGTGTTGGATATCCTCACCGCCCTTGTTGATAGAGAGCTGGACGAGCAGGACAAGGCGGAGGCATCGTTGAGAATCTTCTATCCCGACTTTGAGGAAATGCCATCCAGCGACTATCAGGAAGCTTTGAACCAGTGTTTCCGGTTTATAGACCGTGGGGAAGAACGCAAAGAAAAGAAGCGAGAACCCGTGTTGATGTCATGGGAGCAGGACTTCGACATGATTATTGCCCCCGTGAACAGAATCGCTGGATGCGAGGTTAGGGCGCTTGAGTATCTGCACTGGTGGTCGTTCCTGTCTTTCTATCAGGAAATTGGAGACTGCCTGTTTGCTCAAGTGGTTCGTATTCGAGACAAAAAGGCACACGGGAAGCCTCTGGACAAGCAGGAGCGGGAGTTCTACCGAAAAAACAGGGATATAATCGATTTGAAAGTTACATACACAGAGGCAGAGAAAGACGTTCTCGCCGCATGGGGCATTTCAAAATAAGGTGGTGAGAAAATGGCAGATGGAAGAATCGTTGTTCAAGCGGAGGTCGACGCAAAAAACGCGCAGAAGGAGCTTGATAAGCTGACGGCGAAAATCGACAAGATGGAAGCCGAGCTGAAGAAAAGCACCGGAGAGCAAAGCGGGCTGAAATCTCAGCTTGACGCAGCGAAAGAATCTGCAAAACAGGCAGAAAATGCGCTGAAATCGTTGCGGGCGGAATCCGAGCGGCTTCGGCAGATCACGTCCGGTGAGGTGTCTTCGTCTCCGGAGGCTTATATCGCAGCATACGGGCGGCAGACGGAAGTTGCGGCGAAAATCAAAGATCAGGAAGCAATCTTAAAAGAGCAAGACAAGATCGTTGAGAGTTTGGACGGGAAATATGCAAAAATCACGGACAAAGTGATCGCGCAGACTTCTGCTTTGGACGCTGCGAAGCAAAAAGCCGGAGAACTCACGGAGCAAATCACAAACGCAAGCGGCGCAACAGAGCGAATGGAGACCGCTGCGAAGAAGGTTTCCGACAGCATGAACACGTTCAGCAAGCGTGTTTCCGGTCTTTTCAAGCGCGTTCTGGTGTTCTCGCTGATTACTCGAGCGCTGCAAAGTCTTAGAACATGGCTTGGGAAGACCATCATGCAGAACGAGGAAGCGCGGGCGGCGGTTGCACGGCTCAAGGCGGCGTTTTTGACGCTGGCCCAGCCAATTTTGCAAGTGGTGATACCAGTTTTTGTAAAGCTGGTGAATATCCTCACACAGGTAGTCACGGCGATTGCAAAGTTCTTCGGTATGCTTTCCGGGAAAAGCTGGTCTTCGCAGAAATCAGCCGCACAAGGACTGAACGACGAGCAGAAGGCGCTGGAAGGTGTTGGGGCGGCGGCAAAAGACGCAAGTAAAAGCATGGCAAGCTTCGATGAGATCAACCAGCTTACAGACAACACAGCGTCTGGCGCTGGCGGAGGTGGTGGCGCGGCATCAACGGAGATCGCGCCGGACTTCTCGAATCTCGACATGGCAGAAGATAAGCTTCACGACATTCTCGGGCTTGTAGGCGCTATCGCCGCCGGGCTTCTGGCATGGAAAATCGCGAGCTTGTTCACGAACGACTTGAGCAAGATTTGGGGTATCGCCCTTGCTGTTGCTGGTGCGTTTGCGCTTGTGTACTTCTGGCTGGATGCTTGGAATAACGGGATCGATTTGCAAAACTTCCTCGGGATGCTGGCAGGCCTTGCCGCGCTTGCAGTTGGACTTGCAATCGCTTTCGGACCAATCGCGGCAGGAATTGCATTAGTTGTAGGCGGTTTTGCCATGCTGGTTGTCGGTATCAAAGACGTTATCGAAAACGGCTTTAATTTGGTGAATACTCTTACGATCATCGCAGGGCTGCTTGCCGCTGGTATCGGCATTTCACTTCTGACTGGCAGCTGGATTCCACTTCTGATTGCAGGTTTCCTCGCCGCGCTGGTTGCGCTTGTGTCCTTCACCGGACATGGAGAAGAACTGATTCAAGGCTTAAAAAATATTATAGACGGGTTCGGGAAGTTCTTCAAGGGCGTATTCACTGGCGATATGAAGCTTGCCGTAGAAGGCATTAAGCAGATCTGGGAAGGAATGAAGCAGACGTGGAACGCGATTGTGAACTCCATCAAGGATGCGTGGAACATGTTTATCACATGGCTGCAATCCAAGAGCCCGCTGCTTGCATCAATATTTCAAACATATGGTAAATTTGTCTCAGATGTATGCAAAAACATCAAGGACATCTTGAAGGGTGTCATTGACTTCATTGTTGGCGTATTTACCGGAGACTGGACGAAAGCATGGCAGGGTGTCACCGAGATCTTCAAGGGGATCTGGAATAACATTGTTGCCATCATTGAGGCGGCAATTAACTTCATTATCGACGGTATCAACCTTCTGATTTCCGCTTTGAATACCATTCACTTTGAGATTCCGGACTGGGTTCCCCTCATCGGCGGCAAGTCTTTCGGCATCAGCATTCCGCTTGTCAGTCAGGTTGCACTTCCGAGACTGGCAGAAGGCGCGGTCATCCCGCCGAACCGGGAGTTTATGGCGGTGCTGGGCGACCAGAAGAGCGGAACGAACATCGAAACGCCGCTTGAGACAATGGTGCAGGCATTCAAACAGGCTATGAACGAATCCGGCGGACGGTCGCAGACAATCATCTTGCAGCTCAACGGCAGAGAATTTGCGCGGGCTGTCTATAAGGCGAACAACGAAGAGACGCAGCGTGTAGGCGTAAGGCTGGCGGGGGTGAAAGCATGACGAGTGTTTTGACCCTCGACGGCACGCCGTATCCGAACCTGCATGTAACCAGTCTGAAACGCTCTTTTGCTGTTCTGGACGGCGATAATGCGGGGCGCGTGATGACCGGCGCGATGGTGCGCGACATCATCGGCACGTTTTACAACTACAGCGTGGAGCTTGACCCGGTTGGGACTGACCCGGCGGAATACGACAGGTTCTATGAAGCAATCTCCGCGCCTGTCGACAGTCATTCCCTCACCGTTCCGTATGCACAAGGGACATTGACCTTCGAGGCGTATGTTGCAAACGGAGACGATGAACTTTTGACGGCTTACGGGCAGAAGAACGAATGGGGAAACCTTACATTTAATTTTGTTGCGATGAAGCCGAAGAGGACGCCGCTATGAGTGTAAAAGTTGTGTATGAAGACGTTGCGGTCGGTTCTGCGGCGGCTGCGAGTGTGACAGCAAGCGAGGCTATGGGTATTTCAAAAACCTCGCTTCTGCCCTTCGGGGCATTCGAGGGGCCAGTGGCAACGACGGAGCAGAATCAATGGGTGCTGAACGGAACTAGAAAGCTCAAGCCAAAATCTGAGCCAGTCGGCTTTTGGTCGACACCTCGGAGCGGCGCAGACTGTACCTTCCAAACACCGCCTACCATTGAGATATCCCTGGACGGGCAGTTTACATCCCTCGGCATCTACTTCAAATTTGACGGGGAAACCGGAGACTATTGCAGCGACCTCGATCTTTCGTGGTACAACGGGAGCACGGAGCTTGCCGCGCAGAAGTTCTTTCCAAACTCCGGAAACTACTTCTGCGAAAGAACAGTCGAGCTGTATAACAAAATCAAGATTCAGTTCAACAAAACGAATCTGCCAAACCGACCGATCAAAATATCCCTTATCCTTTTCGGCATCGTTCGAGAGTTCGAGCGGCAGGAGCTTCGGAGTGTTGAGGCGACCGAAGAACTGAACATCATATCCGACGAGCTGGCGATTAACACGCTGGACTTCACGTTGGACAGCATGGAAGATATTGATTTTATTTTCCAAGAGAAGCAGCCCGTTTATGCGTACAACGGAAAGACGAAAATCGGCACGTTTTACATCGACGAATCTACCCGCGTAAGCAAAAACGTATACAACGTTTCCTGCATCGACGCTTTGGGAATTTTGGACGAAGACCCATTCCCGGCTGTTGTTTATTCCAACGCCAACGCGAAAACGGTTTTAGAAAGCATCCTCGGCGGGTATTTCGTCTTGGAGCTTTCGGAGGAACTACAGACCGAGAAACTAACAGGATACATTCCTGATTGCACGCGAAGGGAAGCTTTGCAGCAGGTGGCGTTTGCGCTTCGAGCTGTGGTGGACACCAGCGGAACAGGAAACGTGAAGGCATGGAGGCTGTCTGAGGAAACACCGACGGTGATTCCTATGAACCGGCTCTACGTCGGCGGCGAAGTCAGCCAGTCCGCCATTGTGACCGAGGTAAGAGTTACCGCGCACACGTACAGCACGTCCGGGAGCGGAAGCGATACCGTCAAAGTGGACGGCAAGACCTACTACCACACGGAAGCGGTAACGACCAAGACAAATCCGAACGTCACGGCCTCGACCAAGCCGAACGTCATAGAAGTCAAGGACGCGACGCTTGTCAATTCGACGAATGTTGCAGCGGTGACGCAGCATGTCTTTGACTATTATATGCGGCGGCAGACGCACGGCGTTCAGATCGTCATGGACAAGGAGCTTCCCGGTGACTATGTAGACACCACAACTCCGTGGGATGACCACATTACCGGGACGATAACGAGCATGACCATAAAACTGAGCGGCATTGCGGCGGCTGAGTGCGACATCGTCGGAACGGGGGCTTCTGCATGAGAATTATGAAAACCTTAATCACCGACCGGACGCAGGCGGACGCTTCCTATGCTGAGAAGCTTTACAAGAAGCTGTGGAGCGACTTCACGGAACAGGAAAAGGTAGACTTTGAAGCTGGCTTGAAAGGCTCTTATAAGGCGTCCGACCTGAATCGTGTTGGAACTGCACTTATCACCATCCGTGACCGGCTGAGAACGCACTGTATCGACGTTCCGGCAGAAGTCCGGGAAGATTACAGTTCTGACGAAGTGCTCGACAAAGACATTATGGACGCTTATATCGAATCCGCGAACGCCGTATACGACGCAGTTGTCAATTCTGCCCCGCGCCCTCCGGCAAAAATCAACGACCTAGACTGGGAAGGCGCGAACAACATTGAAAAGACGATCATCGCTGTAGATGACGTGTTGGAGAGCCGGGAGGTCGGCTGGATTTACGCGGACGAGGAACTATACGCAGGAGACATGGGGGGATAACATGAAAGACCGAACTCCAAAATTTCCGGGGCGGGTAAAGCTCAAGCCCGTTGCCGGACAGACAGATACTTACGACATGACGCGTGCAGATGACCCGGACGATACCGGCACGCCGTTTAACAAACGCACCATGCTGCAAGACTCCACGGGGCAGTTTTTAAAGCTTCCGCTCGCAAACCCCTTCCCGGACGACGCATTCCGGCACATGGTCGACCGCATCGTACCCATCGGCACCATCCGGACGAGCCCAGCGCAGAGTTTGGGGGATGCGTGGTTGAAGTGCGACGGGTCGCAGGTGACATTTACGGAGTATCCGCAGCTGTGTCAACTGCTGCGCGGAATTTCAGACGAAGGTGTTGTGTGGGATGGAGTGTCGTTCCCGGTATCAGGGCATATACATTCGGTAAGCAAGGCTGTATATTTTGATGGGCGCTGGATAGTTGCGGTTCGAAAAACACTGACGTCAGCAGGGTCAAATACTTATAACTCTGTAATATCAATTCTGAGCGCGACGGAATTAACTGGAACGTGGACGGAAGAGTATACCGTAACAACACAAATTGCAAACGCATCGTCACCAAGACTGCATATCGCATGTACAGATAGCAGATGCTTAATAATTTTCCCGTCAGGCCCGTATGGGGGAACAAAGCTTGGCAGGCTGTATTGCGAGGCTGGTAGTAGCGTGTGGAGCAATTTGGAAGACCATGAAAGCGACAGCTGGAATTATATGACTATCTACGGGCTGGATGCGTATGATGGAGTTTTTGCGTGGGCGATTCCCGGATCTTTCGGAACGACAATTTATCATACGGAAACGCCGGAGACCATTAGTTCTTGGCAAGGCACAAGAATTAATCAATTCCCTGAGTACTACTTCACCAATGTATCTTTCGCGCATGTAAATGGAAATTGGGTGTTGTGCGGAGTTGGAAGTTATGATTCGTCCGGGACATCTACAACACTTTCAGTGGCAGTAAGCAGTGATGCAAGCGGTTTTTCCTTTACGCTGAAAGAACAGCAAATTACAAAAATTGCAAATGGAGCAAACGCAATGTCAGCGGTTTGCTTCATGAATGGGAAGTATTACACGCTTATTGATGGAGCCTCAACATATAGCAATAACGGTATCGTGGTGCTTGCATCATCCGTCGACCTTACAAACTGGGAATACCAGATTGTCGGAAATAACAGTGGGTATGAAAACAATGGAGAATCATGTGCAATCGCAGCGAGCAACACGCTCTTGGTATTTGCCAATAAGTGGCACACATGGACAACAGCCGACCCAACTGCGGTTGTGAACGAAGCGATGCTTCCGAGCGGGGCGATTCCACAACACTTTTTGTTCGTCGGCGATACTGCATATGCCATTATGGGTGGGTCTATCGCATATCACGACTATTCGACTGATACGCGCCTCCTGCCTACCATCTCGCTTTCGGACGACACGACGACGTTCATCAAGGCAAAGAACGAACTGGACGTATTTGAATCGCAGCAGATCGGGGGGTGATTAAGTGTTTCAGAAAATCGCGAACGCTTTATCGGTGGAGCTGACGGGAACCGACCTGACAAAGGTGACAAAACTGGAATTTTACGTAAAACAAGCATGCCAGTTCTTACAGTACACGCCGATAGTCGTTGACGAAACGCACCTGCTGGTAAAAATCCCGTACGAAGACGCGATGCGCCTGCGCCCGGGGGCGGTGAGTCTGCAATGTGCGCTGACCGACGCAGACGGAAATAAGCAGGCGGCGGAGATCGTTCAGGTGGACGTGAAGCGCTTCTTGAAGGAGGCGGGATATGCTTAAAATGACGCTTTCCCAGCCGGAGATCAAGATGAAGATTGAGCCGGCGAAGGTGATTTATCAGGGCGGCGGAAGCGGAAATGTGTATTCGGCGGACATCAACCGGATTGTAACGATTGACCGTGCAGAATATGACGCGCTTGCCGCGAAGGACAAAAAGACGCTGTATCTGATACGGGGGTGACGGCGTGATTACAATCGGCGAAGAACAGATCAAGGAATTATTTGTTGGCGAGATGGGCGTGAAGACCGTCTGCGTCGGCGAAGAGGTTATCTATACCCGCCCAGGCGGATTTTTGTACATTGAACTGAGCGAAACGAAAGGGGCGTAACACATGGCAAGTTTTTTTAATCTAATTCTTGATACGTTAGCACCATCTGGGCTTACATTGCTACTCAACAACGGCGCGACGTATGCAACCAGCAATACGGTCACGGCGAGCATCGCAGTAGAAGACGCCACTACGACCGGCTACCAGATGAAGATCTGGGGCACGAAGGCGGCGGCGACCGAGGAAAAGGCGTCGTGGGAAACCTTCGCGGCGTCGAAGTCGCTGGTTCTGGCTGAAGGCGACGGACTCAAGACCGTGCATATTAAGGTCCGCGACGATGTCGGCAATGAGTCGGCAGCAGTTACAGCATCGATCACGGTCAACACGGCCGTTCCTGTGGTCACGATCACCGGTCCGGACAAGAGCAAGATCTCGAAGGTCTCCGGCTTCGACGTATGCGCGTTCTCGTTCACGTCCGACGTGGACTTCGTGGAATACACTGTGCGTGTGGTTCCGAGCGAAAGCAGCCTGAACACAGCAGGCACGCAGATTCCGGTCACGGGCGGCTCGACCAATACGTCCGGTACGGCTGGCGGCTACAAGAAGAACACCGCAATCAACGTCACCATCAACGGTGCGGACCTTGAGACGGCTTCCTCTGGCGACGGCACGAAGATTGTCAAGGTGTTCGTCAAGAACGCCGCCGGTACATGGAGTGTGGCGTAATGTCTGCGCCGGGTCTGACGTTTACCATTACCGGAAATAAAATTTCGGCAGTCTCTGGCTTCGATTCGATCACCGTTTCATTCTCCTCGGACATTGCGTATCAGGCGTTTGAGTGCCGAGCCACAAAGTCCGGGGAGGACTGGGGCAGAGGGAAAGGGGCACTTATCGCGTCCTTCTCCCAGACCCCAGCGGGAAGATCTCGAACCTTTGACGTGTATGACGATTTTTTGCTTTCTGGAGATGGCACATATCGAATCTCCTTGTTCGCGCAAGCGGAAGACGGGAGTTGGAACGATAATTATGGATTCATTACGGATGGTACAACCGATGTCATGCTTACTGCTGACGGACACGAATTTTTGTGCATGAGGGAGTGATATTATGGCAGAACATTACAACAGTGCATACACTGGCGCTCAGATCGATGAAGCCATCGGTGATGTAAGAAATAATAAGGACAAATGGAATAAAAATAGTGGGCTTCCAAGCGTTACAGCCGCAGACAACGGCAAATTCTTACGTGTGATAGCTGGAGCGTGGGCAGCGGCGAGCGTGTCGAATGCGAATGGAGGGAGCTTCTGATGGCAGAGTATCTGACAAACACGACCGACCTGACCTCCGTCGCGAACGCCATCCGCGCCAAAGGCGGCACGACCGAGCCCCTTATCTACCCAGACGGCTTCGTCGCGGCCATTAGCAGTATTAAAGGAAGCAGTGTTAATATCATAACAGGCGGATTCAATGCAGATTCTCTTTTTGTAGATAGAGATAACCATACGGGCTACATTGATCTCTCAAACGCCGTTACTGGAAAGTATTTTATTTTTGTAGCGTACATCTATGGTAGCGATTACGATCCAGGCGATCCTGCTGTAGATATTAGTGACGTGTACAGTTCGATAATGTGTGCTTATACCGGATCTAATAGTGATGACGCCATCGACTCATTAAGTATATTTTGCCAGTATTTTGCCATGGGACCCTTTATAGATGGCCTCAATTATGATCCTATCACCAAAAAAGTGAGTCTAGATGATCGTTTTTTTGAGGCAGTCAGTGGCTTCGGTTTACCGTACCAAATTGATTCTGTTCAAATGGCTTATTCCATAAACTGGGGCTGACGTATTGCCATGTGTTTGGAAAGGAGCGCATATGAATGAAGTAGAAATGGAACACAGAATCACTGCCGTTGAAAAGCTTGCGAAGGGAAATGAGCGGCGCATCGGAGATTTGGAAACCGGTAACAAAGCCTTGCTGGACTTATCAACGTCTGTGGCTGTCATGGCAGAGCAGATGAAGACCATGAGCAGCAAAGTTGACAGCATGGACGCCGCCGTCAGACGCCTCCAGAACGTCCCGGCAAGCCGCTGGGAGGGCTTAATCAAAGCCGTGGTCACGGCGATTGTTGCGGGCCTAGTCGGCTACGCGCTGGCTCTGGCGGGGCTGGGAGGCTAGTATGGCGGACGGGCAGAAAAAGCCGCAGCGGAAGACGAAGGGGCGCATGGCGCGGGAGCTGGTCTACTACTGCATTTACGCCCTGACGCTTACGCTCGCGTGGGCAGTGGTCATCAAGACGGTCGCGGTCATCCTCGACCGCCCGTCCGACCTCTCCGACGTGCTGATCTTCGCGGCGGCGGCGTTCGGCGGGGAGCTGCTGCTCCTGCTGTGCAAGAGAGTATTTGCAAAACCAAATGACGATGGAGGTACATAATGGATAATATCAAAAAGCGGCTGGGCAATTTGCTCAGCGTCAAGTCTTTGGTCACGCTCACGCTGACGGGCGTGTTTGCTTACATGTCCGTCGCGGGCAAAATCTCGCAGGACTTTATGACGATCTACGCTGTCATTATCGCGTTTTATTTCGGCAGTCAGTCTCAGAAGCTTCAGGACGCACTCGACGGTAGCAAAAATGCGCAGGAGGGCGAACAGAAATGATGAAAGCATCCGAGCTTGTGCGCAGGCACATTGACGTTGCAAAGAATTACAAGACCGTCTACATGTGGGGCTGCTTCGGCTCCCCCGTAGGCGAGACGATCGTTGACGAGAAATCTGCCCAGTATCCGGACTGGTACACCGGCGGCAGAGTCACGTATCTGCGCAATCTTATCGGCAAGGGCTATTTTGGCTTTGACTGCGTGAACCTCACGAAGGGCATCCTCTGGGGCTGGAACGGCAACAAAAACGCTTACTACGGCGGTGCAAGGTACGCATCGAACAGCGTGCCGGACGTTTCCGCCGACGGCATGATCGCCAAGTGCTACGCCGTGTCCGGCATCGGCTGGGACAAACTCATCCCCGGCGAAGGTCTCTGGATGCCCGGTCACTGGGGCATGTACATCGGTGACGGTCTTGCAGTCGAATGCACCCCGATCTGGGATAACGGCGCACAGATCACCGCCGTCCAGAACATCGGCACGAAGGCCGGATACCACGCCCGCAATTGGCAGAAGCACGGCAAGCTCCCGTGGGTCGAGTACGACACCGTGAAGGTCGACGCCGAAGTTGAAGAAGCAAAGAAGACCATCCGGCAGAAGGCCGGTCTTACAGACAGCACAATCGATTACCTCGCCGCCTATAAGTACGGCGATGACCTCTTGAAGAAACTTGCAAGAGCGATGAAGTAAGGGGGCGGGGCTATGGCTCCACAAGCCAGATGCAAATTACCGCCGGAGCTTGGCGGACTGATGCGCCGGGACATGGAAGCGGTTATTCGTCAGGCGAATCTTGGACGGGAAGACGAAAAGATTGCGCAGCTCTACTTTGTGGATAAGCTCCCACAAGTGGACGTTGCGACGGAATTGTATCTTGGCCGTGCCACAGTACAGAGGCGGCTTCCTGACATTATGGCGCGGATGAAAGAAACGTCGAGCAAACTGTATAACTGAGATAAGCGCCGAGAAATCGGCGCTTATTTTTTGTATTTTTGAAAAAAGTACTTGACATATAGTGTTTAATACTATATAATAAGGCCATAAGATAAAGCAAGGCGAAAGCCGGGAGGGAACAAACAATGGAAATCAAGAGCATCAATACAAAGAAACTTTACTACGCGTCAAATAAACTCAGCACCATCGAAAGTAGAATTTATGCGGAGGTGGAAACGGCGCACAAGTTTATGTGCGAAGGGTTTATCACGGAAACTGAATTCGCGGCGATCAGAGCAGACCGCGAAAAGAAAATGGCACCGTATAAAGACGGAGCCGATCTGCTGACCCGCTTCGCGAATGCCGTGAACGCGCAGGTTTACATGGACGAAACCGGCGATATCATGGCAGAGATGATGGTTGCGAATTCGGAGCCCGTTGAGAGTTTCGACCTTGAGGCTGTAAAAGCAGCCTTGCGCCGCGCGGCGGACCTCGACGACCCCATGCCTTGCTGAGAGGAGGGACACACATGAGCATCAGCATTGTTTCTGCTTGGGGTTGGGCAACCAACCCCGCATACGACCCCGACACTGCCAACAATGGCGGCGGATACTGGCAGTTTGCCGGTGGCCTCGTGGCCGAGATCAACGGCCAGCTCGTCGCCGTCGAGGTCGACGACCGGTCTTGCGGCGACTTCGGCGCCCGGTACTACGTCGACATCATTGCCGACGGCTACCATTGGCGTTATGCCGACGGCACGATGGATGACGCATCCATCGACGCGCCCGAAGAGGTCGAGGATATCCTCGCCTCCGCGTCCGGGGTCCTCGGCGTGGACGCTTTCGCGCTCGTCTGCGAGGCGCGCGAAGCGGCTGACCTCTGCGCCCGGCAGGAGGTGGGCTGATGCACACCCGCGTCTGCCGGATGTGCGGCAAACCATTTGCCGCCGAAAAGACCGAGGCGCTATATTGTCCGGAGTGCTCCCCGAAAGCGCGGGCGGCAACCGTGATCCGGGAGCGCACCTGCATGGATTGCGGCGCTGTCTTTCCCGGAGGACCCCGTGCGCGCCGGTGTCCGGATTGCCGGAAGACGGCAAGCCGCGAGGCCACGCGCAAATATAGGGCAAGCGGCGGCGCATCTCGACCACTCGGGAGCGTCGACCTGTGCGAGCGCTGCGGCTCGCCATACGTTGTAAGCAGTAGCCGGCAACGGTATTGCCGGGCCTGCGCCGCGCCCGCGCTTGCTGAAAATATCGCCCCCAGCAAGCGGGCGTATAATAAAGCGAACGCCGAACACTTCGGCGAAATAGCCCGCGAACGCAAAACGGGCATCAGGCTATGCGCCGTTTGCGGCGCTCCCATCATGGGGAGCACGCCATCAAACACATGCTCGGATGCGTGCCGGGCAATCCGCAAGCGCGAGCGGCTCGCAAAAAATCAAGCTGCCTACCGGCAGCGGAAAAAGGAGGAGAAAAACAATGCCAACTGAAGCGCAAAAGCGCGCCACGGCAAAGTGGCAGGCCGAAAACATGACAAACGTCGCCGCCAGAGTGCGGCGTGAGGTTGCTGAAGAATTTAAGGCAGCAGCGAAAGAGGACGGGGCAACACCCAATGAGCTCCTGCGGGGCTGGATTGGTGAGTATATAAACAGGGAGGTATCTGATATGACAACCGAGCAGATTCAGGCGCTTGCGACGATCTTTGCGATCTGCCGCAAGGCCACAAATACAAGGAGCCAGAGCGACATCGACAACGCGCAGAGATTCCCCATCAAGTGGGCGACCATTATGGTCCGCAAGCTCCACGCGATGGGCAAGGCAACGGACGATATCGACCGCGCAATCGCCGAGCAGTACGGCAAAATCGACATCGATACGTTTACGGCCAACTTTGACAAATGCCTCACGCTCGAGCAGCAAGGCGTCTGGAGCCTCGCTTTTTTCAGGGCAATGCAATAGGAGGGGGATTATGACAGTACACGAGTACATAAATCAATTAGAGCGCGGATGGCCGGGAAACGTCCCGCCGGAGATGCTTCGCGACGCAGTGATCGTCGTCTCAAGACGGAGATGGCTGGAGCGTAAGGCCGAGTGGTACGAGCCATGTCAGCTAGGCAATTTTTGCGCCGGATACCTTTGCGAGTACAAGGTCGGTTTTGTCGATATCCCCGACTTCGAGGCACTCGTCCCGGGCGTTGGTGCAGTCCGATTTTTAGAGGCAGGCGACCAGTTGGTTTACAAAGACAAACTATGGCATGTCACGCGCGTTTCGCGGGGTGTAGATGGCAAAGAGGTCCGCACAGATATCACGCCTGTCTCTGACATCACGTATCTCAAATAAACGTGCCCCGGCACCCAAGCTTGGAACTGGGGTACTCATATCAGGTTGAGCGTAGATGATGCACAACTGAGGCACACGAAAATACGAAAAAGCCCATACTGGACACATCAAAGGAGTGTTCGGTATGGGCTTTTCTTATTTCAATCCGAATCCGGAGGGAAAGCAGGTCGGAGACTGTACCGTCCGGGCAATTGCAAAGGCGACGGGCAAGAGCTGGGATGAAACATACGTCGGGCTCTGCTTGCATGGGCTGAAAATGGGGGACATGCCATCAGCAAATAGTGTGTGGGGCGCATACCTCCGGCAGCATGGATTTACCCGGAACGTTGTGCCGAACACATGCCCGGACTGCTATACGGTCGAGGAATTCGCAAGAGACCATCCGCGCGGTGTGTATGTACTCGCTCTATCAAGCCACGTCGTGTGCGTAGAGGACGGAAAGTATTTCGATAGCTGGGATTCCGGGAACGAAATCCCACTGTTCTACTGGGAAAAGGAGGATAAATGATGTTCGGACAACAGCCTTATGTGTATCAGCAGCCGATTTACAATCAACCGCCCATGATGCAGGAACCAATGATGCGTCCACAGTATCAGCCTGCGCCGTCGATGCAGTATCCGACTCCACAACCTCAGCCACAGCAACCGAGCGGTGGACAGTCTATCATCTGGGTTCCGAACGAAAAGGCGGCAAACGAATTTATCGTCGCGCCGAATAACGCCGTCACGCTCTGGGACATGAATGCGCCGGTTGTGTACGTGAAGAAAGCCGACGCAAGCGGTAAACCAGCAATGACAACGTATGACCTCGTGGAGCGCTCTACAGCCCCCGTGAGCCCCACAGCGCCGCAAACAGTGCCTACAGTGGAATACGTGACCCGCAAGGACTTTGACGAACTGGCGGCAAAGGTGGCGGCTCTGAGCGTCAAGCCCGTTAGAAAGGTGAAGGAGGCAGAAAATGAATCCACTGTTTAATGCACTCGGCGGCGGGCGAATGCAGGGGCTGGCCGGACAGTTTCAAGGCATGGTGCAGCAGCTGCAGCAATTCGCACAGACGTTTCAGGGAGACCCGAAAGCGGAGGTTCAAAAACTTCTGCAGAGCGGGGCAATGAGTCAGCAGCAGCTAAACCAGCTGCAATCTATGGCGTATCAGGTTAGAAACCTGATGTAATGATTGGTTTCAATTCGTGGCCACGATTGAGATAAATTCAAATCTACGAAAGGAGAAAAAAGTATGAGTCTTTCCGATGGCGGTATCCAGCCGACCATGCCCGTTCAGCCCGCCGGAAACTATAGCGGCGGTATGGGAATGTGGGGGGATAACTGGATCTGGATTATTGTGCTCTTCCTCTTCGGCTGGGGCCGGAATGGCTGGGGCGGCAATGGTAATGGCAACGGTTCCGGCGTTGTTGACGGCTATGTCCTCGCATCCGACTTCTCGAATATCGAACGCAAGCTCGACGGCGTGAACAACGGCATCTGTGACGGCTTCTACGCCATGAACACAGGCATGCTCAATGGTTTCGCCGGCGTGACGCAGGCCGTGACAAGCGGGTTCTCGCAGGCCGAACTTTCTCGCTGCAACCAGCAGGCGGCCTTGATGCAGATGCTCTTCCAGATGCAGATGCAGTCGCAGAACTGCTGCTGCGAGACGCGCGAAGCAATCCAGGGCGTGAACTACAACATGGCGACGCAGGCCTGTGACACGCGCAACCAGGTGCAGAACAGCACTCGCGACATCATCGACGCGATGAACTGCGGCTTCCGCAGCATCGACCAGAGATTGACGGCGCAGGAACTGGCTGCAAAGGACGCGAAGATTGCCGAGCAGAACCAGCAGCTCTTTGCGGCGCAGCTGGCGGCTTCTCAGGCGGCGCAGAACGACACGCTCAAGTCCTACGTAAGTGGGCAGCTGGCGTATTACAACCCGCGCCCGGTTCCTGCATTTGAGGTTCCAGCCCCGTACCAGTATTCCGGATGTAATAACGGCTACAACTACGGTTGCAGAAACTGCGCGTAACAACTCCACATCGTAGAGCTTTTTGTGATGTTTTGTTGGCATCAACAAAATGTTCGGCTTACCGCCGATACTCAAGAAACGCGGCGGGGCAATCGTCCCGCCGTTATTTTTAACCGTGTCGAATTCGACGCATTTAGAAAGGATTGATTTTATGGCAGAATTTACGAATGTAAACATTCAGACAATTGCCGCCGGGCAGAATGTGCCTCTGACGGAAACGGCGATCAGCAGCAAGCCGTGCATTGTGCATCGAGAGGGAAGCGGGCTTGTGACGCTTCGCGGGCTGACAAACCAGTGTAAGGCAGTTTTCAAAATTTCCTACGGCGGCAACATCGCCATCCCGACCGGCGGCACGGTCGAAGCGATTACCGCAGCGCTTTCCATCAACGGCGAAGCACTGGCAAGCGCTACGGCTACGGTCACTCCGGCAGCAGTCGAGAATTATTTTAATATCTACGTCTCTGCACAGGTCTGCGTACCGAAGGGCTGCTGTGTGACGGTAGGTATGCGTAATACAAGTACGCAGGCGGTCAATTTCGCGAACAGCAATTTGACCGTCGAGAGAGTAGCATGAAGGGAGGAAGGAATATGTACGATTTAAGGAATCTTCGGGAAATGCTCTGCAAGGAGCTGGACGATATCGCCGACAAGCGCGAAATGTCCGCCGGTGACTTGGACGCAATCCAGAAGTTGACAAGCTCCATCAAGAACACCTACAAAATCGAAATGCTCGAGGACGGCGGGTACTCCCGTGACGGCGAGTGGGAAGCGGACATGCGTGGCACGTATGGTCGCGGCAGCTCCTACCGTGGCAGGCATCGCGATTCTATGGGGCGGTATAGCCGGACAGATGCTCGGGAACATATGCGCTCGACGCTGGAAGACATGATGCGCGACGCGGACGATGATAAGACGCGCGATGCTATCCGCCGCTGCATGGAGCAGATTGACAGAGCATAAGGAGGGAAAGACATGCTGGATGAAGCCGAAATCCGAAAGGAAATAGCACGGCTGGAATACGAAGAATCCAGCTATCCCAATTATGCCAAACTGGCGAACCTATATGTGATACGCGACAAGATGCAGGAAGAGGAACGGGGCGACGGCGGTAGGTATGTGGGTTACTACTCCGGCGCTCCCGCTCCTGTTACCGCGCAACCGGCTACCGTGGGCGATTACGGGGACAGTGAGTTTTTGCTTGCGGTAGCCGGGAAAGACCCGGCGAAGGCTTGGACGGTCGTTGACGAACTCATGGACACGCTTTCACTTGTAAACCGAAGGGTATATGATTCTGTTTTAAGAAAAATAAAGTCCCTATGACGAGGCAAAAAGCGTGGCAAATTCCGTGGCAAAAATGCGTGTCAAAATTGTGTTTTGCGTGTCAAATAATTGATACGCATCGCAAATAAATGATACGCTCGAAATGCCTGAAAGCCTTGATATACAAAGGAAAACCCTGTAATCACTTGAGATTACAGGGTTTCTTCTTTGGCGCGGAAGGAGAGATTCGAACTCTCGAATTGAGCTTTAAACCAGTTGAAAATACTGCACATTTTATTTTCATGGCAAATATCGTGGCAAAATTAAGAGAAGAACTTTTTCATTTCCTGCACAGACTCGGAAATGTCTGCTTGTGCGATGTGTGTATAGATTTTACGCATTGTTCCGTAGTCTGACCATCCGCCCAGCTGCATCGTGACTTTTTCTGATATACCAAGCTTATATGCAAGGGAGCAGAAGGAATGCCGCAGACCGTGTGTGCCGACTTCTGGCAGGTTCGCGCTCTTGCATATTTTATTTGACGCGGCGCGAATGCTGTTCGGATTTGCAACGATGACAAAATCACTCAATCGTTCTGCTTCTGAAAGCAGCTGCGACAGCCTCGGTATCATGATCGGAATAGTCCGCCGCGAAGAGCGGTTTTTGTTAGACACTTTGTTTACCAGTTTGTTGTTTTCGTCGAACAATGTAGCTCCTCGAACCGTGATAGACTGCTTTTTTAGATCAACGTTCTCCCAACGCAAACCAAGAATTTCTGACACACGCAGAGAGTGCAGTGCAAGAAGAAACGCGATTTCATACTTACTCCCTTCTGCCGCTTTCAAAAACACAGGAATTTCTTCCGCAGACAAAAAAGCGTGCTCGTCAGATTGGACGGTGGGAAGCGCCACTTCGTATGATACACCATATCGCTTAAGCGCCGGACGTATCAGCGCCCATGTTTCGCGGATGGTCTTCGGGCTGCATTTTTCGGCGTTGATCGCCTGCTGTATAGCACTCACGGAGAGTTTGGATAAGGGGACATCCATAATAGGTTGAAGGTAACACCGTTGCTTGATTCTGTGTCCGCGAATAGACGCTGGGGAAAGAGTGCCGCTCTTGAATTCCAGGTATTCGTCTATGGCTTTGCGGATTGTTATTTCCGGCTTGGCCTCCTCGGCAGAAAGGATACCGATTTTGTATTCTAAAGCTGCCTGCTCTGCTTCTCGCTTCGTTCCGGCAGTGAACGACCTCGCTTCCCCATTTACCATCACTCGGCATCGGTAAGAGCCGGACGGCAGTTTTTCAGCCTCTGGGACTTTCAGTTTTTTCATTGCTGTTCTCCTTTTTGACGATACGAAGAATGGTGAAGCCTACGGCCAGTATGGACGCGACAATCAAGGCAATAAATATCCACGCCATTACAGATAGCCTTCCGCCCCGGATAATACCAGCGTCTGTAATCTGCGAGTCGATAACAAGGTACACGATCAGCGAAAACGCAAGTATGGCGCAGAAAAAGACCAGCAGGTAGCAGATAGCGTGTGTGGCTTTGATCTGCGCCCGCTGCATTTCGTTTGCGGCGGCCGCTCTGACGTTCTCGAGTTCAAGCCTGTGGTTCCGCTCCTGTAGTTCGCTTGGACTGTCAGTAGGCGGTTTTAGCCCGCACAGCTCATCCAGCGACAGACCGAGAACGAGGCATAGCGCGGCAGAATTGTACAGTTTCGGGTCTTGCTGTGTTCCTGCGCAGAGTTTCGTCACAGCCGATCTGGAAACGCCGGATTCTTCGACAAGTCTGTCGATGGTGTAATGCTGATCTTCCTTCGCCCGCTTTATGTTCCTCTGATATGTAGAAAAATATGGGGCGAGTTCCTGAATTGCCGACATGATATACCTCCATTTTCACATATATTTCGCTGATTCTTCCGCCACGGATATGATTTTACCAATTTGAGGGTGGACATTTCTGCCGCTTTTGCTATGCTGGTTACAGGCGCGTGAGAAAGCCCCACCGCCGGGGGAGCGACGGTGGGGCGATCTTAAACATTCCATTATACAAAATAGTCTGTCCCATAATTGCCGCTTACGAGGGTTACCGGACGAAGAAAATGCAAGGTGTTCTTTGTGGAAGATTCCAAATTGAAATTATTGAACGAGCGTTCTAAAATATGGAGGTACACCAAATGCAGAGCATCAATATTCGCTTTGAAAACGGGAAAGTAAACATCATCGTAGACGGGGCGCTTTTCAAAGACGTCCACAGTCTGAGCCTCGACTACATCAAAGGAGCGCCCATGCTCTTTGCCTGTGTGTCGGATGTAGGCGAGACACGGGAGCAGTGGCAGAACTCTAAGTTTATGAGTTAGACGTAATAAGGATTCGGCTTCAGCAAGATTGCGATAGTATCAATGACCCATCCAATCCCGCACAACCCAAGTGTAAAGAGATACAGGATTCCTGTTCCAACTTTGCCCTCATAGAATTTATGTGCACCGATCATACCGAAGAAAAGGCAAAGGAAGAATGAAACCCATTTGTTCTTCGGACGACCATACCCGCGGATAGTATTCACGTTCGCATTTGTGTTCGTGTTATTGATTACGACGTTCGGCTGCGCGGACTTTAATTCTTCAACTTGTTTTCCACATTTCGGGCAAATCACGCAGTCCTTGTCGATGATCGCACCACAAAATTTGCAAAACTTTTGATTTTCGGTTGGAACGGGTCTTTCTACAGTGTCCATCTTATTTTCCTCTTTTCTATTTTTGGGTGTAAACATTGCGCTATAATATTATTTAGGGTGGCAGCCTCCACAAGGTGAATACCCAGAATTCTGTGCATCTTCTGTGCTATCGAACCAGATTTCGTTCTCTGGGAGGATTTCCTTTGCAAAGCGGCAACTAGGATTATGGTATTTATCCGAGTCAACACTTCCAACGTATACACCGGATGATTTCTGTGACGTTGTTTCTGTAACTGGCTCAGCGTCCGGGGAAGCAATAGCTTCCGAAACAGGCTGTTCGGTTGGTTCGGATGCTTCAATCGGAGCGTCTAGCGCATCGGGTTCGATATCGGAAGCAGTGGAATCACCGAAAGACGTTTGCGCGGTTTTATCTGAGATGGGAACCTCGGGCTGGTCCTGAAGAATCGATTCTGCGGGCTCCGGCGCTTCTGGAGAAGAGCCAACCTTTGCGTCAGGAACGGCGATTGTTTCTTGTTCCCTCTCTTTATCTGGTTCTCTCTTCGCGGTTTTTGCCGTGCATCCAGTCAGAAGAAGCACAGCGAGAAAAAGCGCAAGCATTCTTTTCATTGTAAAAATCCCTCATAGTCAAAATTTGATTTGATACTACGATTTTACCAACAGAGTTTGACAGCCTCAAGAACAAATCTACACAAAAAGAAACGATAAAATTTGGAGGTTAAGAAAAGGACGGCGGAAGTGGAGACAGGAGATTATAATGGATGAAAAGGAAATCGCAACGATTAAAGAATTGACAGAAACACTTATGAGACTTACACCAGAGAAACTCAACCTTTTTCTATCTGCTGCGCAAGAGTTAATAACGCAGACGCAAGTTCAGGACGATCTAGGCAAATATTTATGATCTTCTGAATTGATTCCGGCAAATCACAGACACGCGCTTCGCCATCGGCGGGGCGCTCTTTTTTTATGCCCGCAGACGGGTCATCGGTTTCGCCGGTCAAGTAGGCGATAGTTGTTTCGAGAGCATTGGCTACAGCTGACAGGTTTGCATAGTTCGGAACGCGGCCGTTCTTCCACCACTTTCCGATTGTGCCGTTCCCCATTCCGAGCCGACTTTCAAGGGCGGCAATGCTTGTTCCCCTGCTCTTACATAGTTCTTTTAGACGTAAATGCAAATCCATAAAAATAATTAGACAAAAATCAGATTTTCTTCTTGACAATGCGACTTAAGTCTATTATACTTAGACGTGTGAAGGGTACAAAAAACCAAGCCCCTCACCAAGACGGACTTTTAGAAGATATTTAATTGCCTTGACACGCTTATATTAGACTATCTTCTAACCTCTGTCAAGTAGTATTCGTACAGATTGGAGGGATTTTTTTGATTTATGAGAATGTCAAGCGCCTTTGTACGAAGCACAAGACGAATATTGCGACCGTAGAAAAGGCGTGCGGCATTGCCAACGGCACAATCGGAAAGTGGGCAGGAAAGGACGCTGCCCCGCGCATCGACACTGTAAAAGCGATTGCAGACTATTTTGGCGTATCGGTCGACTCGCTGCTACAGAAGCCGAGAAAACGGAAGGAACCTTGAGCCTTGTAAAAGAGGCTCAAACGGAAAAGGAGGAATAACATGCCAGCGGTAAAGCTCGGCCGGGACAATACGTCGAAGAACCTGTCCCGCCTGATTTACGGGAGGGTAAAGGAGAGAAACGTAAAACTGGACGACTTGCTTAAACTCGCCGGGGTATCAAGCAAAACGACGCTGACAAAGCGAATGCGCGAGCCATTGGGAGAGCAGATGAAAGGGACAATCGCAATTTGCAAGCGGCTTGGAATCACGCGGGAGGAGTTTTTGGACTCCTTTGATTACTAAGTATCCGGTTTTGGCGCTTGCAAAAATCTAAGAACAAACGAAAAGGAAGGAAACGCAAATGAAAGTCAGATTAACATTTTTGGAGCCTGTGCTTGGCACGTGGCCGAGCAACGAGAATGTGGCGCGGGATTTCATCGCATCGAAAGCGCCGGACGCTTCTACCATCGAAGACGAGATCGCGGCTTTGGGCGCGGACGTTGTGGCAGACAAGGGCATGACGGTATTCCCCCGCGCGAACGGGTGCCCGGTTCTGTATGACTACCAGATCAAGGGGTTCTTCAAAGACTCTTGCGGCATGTTGGCAAGAGTAAAAAGCACAAAGAGCTCGAGCTTGAAAGCTTACAAGAAGATCATTGACGGTTTGATTTTCGTCGAGCCCCGTCACATCCCGATTCAGGTCAACGGCGAGATTGGCGAATG
>ENA-OPYH01000226-OPYH01000226.1-human-gut-metagenome-genome-assembly--contig:-NODE-226-length-36433-cov-15.588020_pt1 | contig 36433 bp, 59 predicted proteins | sample MGYA00241254_ERZ501488 | MGnify/ENA primary metagenome ERZ501488 (study PRJEB25962, sample SAMEA2042660) | human gut metagenome | biome: human gut; feature: human-associated habitat; material: faeces...
CGTGGGATATAAACAGGGCTGAAGAGCTGTACTACGCATGGCAAATTCTCGGGGTCCCCGTTGAGGTCGGAGGCCCAGCGTTTGATGATCGAATGGGAGATTTTAATCCGGGGCTGTATCTTCGGGATGGGTATATATTCACGTCACGCGGCTGCACAAAGGAATGCTGGTTTTGCTCAGTCCCGCGCTGCGCCCATGGCGTGATACGAGAGCTTCCGATCGTGGACGGCTGGAATATACTTGATGATAATATCCTCGGAACATCCGAATCGCATTTTCGGGCAGTCTGCGAGATGCTGAAGCGGCAGGAACATCCTGCAATCTTCACGGGAGGCCTGGAACCGTCGCTACTCCAACAATGGCAGGCGAATCTACTGCGGGAACTCAAGCCAAAGCGGCTTTATACGGCTTATGACACGAAGGATGATCTGGAGCCGCTTATAGAGATGGGAAAGAAACTGCGCACGGCCGGCTTTGCACCATCGAGCCATACAATGTGCTGCTATGTGCTGTGCGGCTATGAGGAGGATAGCTTCGATGAGGCAGAAAAACGGATGCGCCAAACGATGCATGCAGGCTTTATTCCCTATGCAATGCTTTTCCGGAATGAGGAAGGGCGGACAGATGCGAAATGGAGAAGATTTCAGCGCGAGTGGTGCAGGCCAATTATAACGGGGAAGAAATTTAACGAATTTTGGTATGAAAGGAGTGGTGAACGTGGCTGATTACATAAGCCGGGAGGTGGCTGTTGCGCTTGCGGAACACGCATTCAACGAATGGAACCTTGCAATGGCAGCGGCTGACGGGAAGCGGCAGATTAACCGTTGCTTTAAGATGCAGGAACTCTGCAATGCTGTTGCATCTGTTTTTGATAATGCTCCCGCCGCCGACGTTGCGCCGGTGCGGCGCGGACGGTGGGCGCATCTTGGCGGGGACGAGTGGTGCTGCCCTGTGTGCGGCTTTGTCATTACCACTGAGGGCAGTTGGGACAAGCCTACTAAAAAATACTGCGAGGATTGCGGCGCGAGGATGGACGGAAAGGACGGTGATGGCAATGGATAAAAAGATACTCGATGTAACTTGTGGATCGCGAACAATGTGGTTCAACAAAAATCACCCTGCCGCAATTTATACGGACAAACGAGCTGAAGAACTGAAGGATGTTTGGAAATCGGGAAACGGTCAGTCCGAGAGGCCTTGCGTTATCGCTCCCGATGTTCGATGCGATTTTACGGACCTTCCGTTTGAAGATAATTCGTTTGCCCTTGTAGTGTTTGATCCCCCCCACCTTCGCCAAGTCGGAGAGAATGCATGGATTGCAAAAAAGTATGGCAGGCTTGATGATAATTGGCCGGAAATGCTCCATGCCGGGTTCGAGGAGTGTATGCGCGTTCTCAAGCCGGATGGAGTATTGATCTTCAAATGGAGCGAAGCGCAGATCCCTGCCGTCGAAGTATGGAAAGCAATAGGCCAGCGGCCGTTGTTCGGGCACCATAGCGGAAAGAAATCGCAGACCTTTTGGGGGTGCTTTATGAAATTTGAAAGGATCGGTGACGGGAATGAAGCGCCTGACGTTTGAAGGAAGCTTCTGCGACATTGCACAATGCACAGACATACCAGGCGGAAGCTTCTGCGAGGACGGTGCCTGCTACCAGCGGAAGGTTTGGGAGCGGCTGAAAGAATACGAAGATACAGGGCTGACGCCGGAATATATCATCCGCTGCCGCAACTGCGCCAATTTCCGCCAGAACGCACACGGCGTCTGCTATTGCAACGAGTACGGCGGCGCGATCACGCCGGAGGATTATTGCAGCCGGGCGGTGCGGGAGAACGAGCCGCCCGCAAAATAGGAGGGCCAGATGGAATACTGGAAATTCAAGGCGATTGACAAGCTGCGGGATTATCCGCTAAAGGCTGCTGCAATCCAGAGCCTACAGGAGGAACTGCAGCGGCTGGAGTTGGAGGCTACCAACATCCGAAGCGCCACGGCGGACGCTACGCCCGTCCAGGGCGGCGGCAGCTCCCGGGAGGACAAGCTGCTGTCAAATATCATTCACCGCGACGAGATCAAGCGGATGATTGCCGGGGCGAAGCTCGCGTGCAATGTCGTGAACACGTCCCTCGCGGCCCTGGACGCTGCAGAACGGGATTTATTAACTGATATGTACATACACCGCATTTCGGGCGGAACGCCGCGCATAGCGGAAATGCTGGGATTAGACGAGCGCAGCGTTTACCGACGCGCAGATCGCGCACTTCGGCGGTTCGTAATTGCGTTATATGGCGTGGGTGAAACTTAAGCAGGCGAAAGTGTCACTTTTCTGTCAGTGACAAGCGAAAAACTCTGTGCTATACTAGTATCATGAATATAGGGTACAGGCACTGAGAAAATTTCTCGGTGCCTTTGCTTTTTGGAGGGTCTATCATGCAAATCACAAACAGGCGGCTATCGGAGCTCACTCCATATGCGGCGAACGCAAAGAAACACGATAAACGGCAAATCAATAACGTTGCGGAGAGCATCAAGCAGTACGGCTTTGTGCAGCCGATTGTGATTGACCGTGATGGAGTAATTGTAATCGGCCACTGCCGCGCTATGGCGGCAAAGAAGCTGGGCATGGAAGAAGTGCCGTGCGTCTGCGTGGACGATCTGACACCGGAGCAGGTAAACGCCCTGCGGCTGGTGGATAACAAGAGCAACGAGAGCGACTGGGACTTTGACCTGCTGGCAGAGGAATTGCCGGAGTTGGATTTGTCGGCGTTTGATTTTGACTGGGGTATTGAAAACGAGGATGAGTACGGCACTGATTTTTCCTTGCCGGATGGGGACAAATCGGAAATCTGTCAAATGACATTCACGCTCCATGAACAACAAAAAGAATTGATCGAATATGCTATGACGTGTGTTGAAGATGAAATAACAGAAACGTTTGGCAACGCCAATAAAAACGGGAATGCATTGTATGAGGTGATACGGCAATGGGCAGCGCAAAAGACCTGATTGTAAAAGTTATCCCGAGCAAGGTTGCCGTTCCGTTCGTCAAGGAACACCATTATAGCGGCAAGGTTGTAAATAACAGCAATCTGCATTTCGGCGTATTTTACGAGGGGCGGCTTCATGGGGTCATGTCCTTCGGCCCATCTCTGGACAAGTCTAAAATTCAAGGACTTGTTGAGGGAACCGGGTGGAACGAATTTATTGAATTAAACCGAATGGCGTTTGATGACGTGTTGCCGCGCAATAGCGAGAGCCGGGCGATTTCCGTTGCGATGAAGCTAATCCGGAAAAACGCACCGCAAATCAAATGAGTTATATCGTTTGCGGATGGGTGTTCTTGCGGGGACGGAACAATTTACCGGGCAAGCGGTTTTGTTTTGACGGCAATCAAACCGAATGGGAATCTTGTGCAGCTTCCGAACGGCGAGAAAATACACAAAATGACCCTTGAGAGCAATCCAACATCCCCCCGGAAGGAACTTGGAGGGAAAAGCTATTACGATATAACCGGCGGAAACTTCAATTTCAAAAAATATGTAGCCTATGTTGGGGGCGAAATATTAACCGGGTATCAACTTCGGTATATCTATTTTATTGATTTGGCATACAAAGAGCGCCTTACCGTCCCTGTCATTCCATTTTCAAAAATTGATGAAATTGGGGCTGGGATGTATAAGGGCGAAAAGGTAACGCAAGCAGAAAGGCACCAGTGACACGGCAATACGCGGCGGTAGTTTAACGGTAAAACGTTCCGCATCCTGCGGAAAGATGGCGGTTCAACTCCGACCTCGCTGCTCCAAAATGCCGTGTTATGGTTCCAAAGAAAGGAGGGCGCGTATGGCAAGGCCAAGAAAGGAAATAGATCAAAAGCAATTCGAAAACCTCTGCGGCCTGCAATGCACGCTTGAGGAAATCTGCGGTTGGTTTGATGTGACCGATAAAACACTAAATAGTTGGTGCAAACGCACCTATCATACCAGTTTTTCCGAAGTATTCAAGAAAAAGCGGGGAGCGGGGAAAATTTCCCTGCGGCGCAGCCAGTGGCAGCTTGCGGCAAAGAGCGCAAGCATGGCTATTTGGCTGGGGAAGCAGTATCTTGGTCAGCGCGACGTGGTTGAGCTGGGTTTGCCGGCGGATAACACGCAGGAGGACGCTTTGAGTGTAAGCCTGCGTGAAATGGCAGAAGGGTTGGAAAGCGATGATCAGTGAAAAGCAGCAGAAAATCATGGCCTTTCCGTATTCCAAATACGACGCGCTTATCTGCGACGGCGCGGTGCGTTCCGGCAAGACTTCCATCATGATGTGGTCTTTCGTGCGCTGGGCGATGGAAAGCTTTAACGGTCAGCGGTTTGGTGTCTGCGGGCGGACGGTCGACAGCTGCACGAAAAATATCATCGTGCCGTTTACGGCCATGGGACTTGCAAAAGAGAAATATCTGATCCGCTGGCGACGCGGCGACAAAGTAATGGAGGTGCGTCGCGGTGCGGTGACGAATTATTTTGAGGTATTCGGCGGCAAGGATGAGGCGAGTTACACGCTGATTCAGGGCCGTACACTGGCTGGCGTTTTGCTGGATGAGGTCGTGCTCATGCCGCGCTCATTTGTCGAGCAGGCCTTGACGCGCTGCAGCGTGGACGGAGCAAAGCTGTGGTTTTCCTGCAACCCTGGAAGCCCGCAGCATTGGTTTTACACCGAGTGGATTCAGAGGCATGAAGCTCGAAACACACTGTACCTTCACTTTGAGATGACGGACAACCCCGGCCTGTCGCAAAAGACGCTGGAGCGCTATCAGGCGATGTTCTCCGGTGTCTTTTATGATCGCTACATCCGGGGCCTGTGGGTCCTGGCAGAGGGGTTAATTTACCCCATGTTCGGCGAAGGCTGCCTTGTGGATAATCCCCCGCAAGGCGGTCGGTATTATATCTCCTGCGACTATGGAACGCTGAACCCGTTCTCTGCCGGGCTGTGGTGCTGGGACGGCAAAACAGCGACCCGCGTTGCGGAATATTACTATTCCGGGCGGCAGGAACAGCGGCATAAAACCGATGAGGATTATTACACCGCGCTGGAGCAGCTGGCCGGGGACAAGCCTGTGCAGGCGGTGATCGTCGACCCGTCGGCGGCGTCGTTCATCGAGGTCATACGGCGGCACAAGCGCTTTCCGGTACGCAAGGCGAAAAATGATGTCCTGGCCGGAATCAACACGACGGCGCGGTTTTTGCAGGACGGGACAATCAAAATCCACCGCAGCTGCAGCGCCTGCATTCGGGAGTTTGGTCTCTACCGATGGGATGAAAAGACGGAGACGGACCGGCCCGTAAAAGAGAATGACCACGCCATGGACGATATCCGCTATTTTGCTTATACCGTCCTCCGCCAGAAGGCGGGGAAAACGGCGTATCAATCATTATTGCAAGAGAGGTGAGCGACTATCAAAACGTATCAAGATTTGCTTGCGGCTGGCAAGAGCGAACAGAGCCGAATCGCATTTATCCGCGCGGCTATTATGGAGCATCGAGGGTCTCCGGCTTACCGGACCGCAGCGGATGCGGAGCTGTATTATAGCGGATTGAATCCGACGATCAATCGTTATGAAAAAGTCCTCTACGACCTGCAGGGCAAGGCACACAAGGACATGTGGACGGCAAATCATAAGCTTGCAAGCCAATTTTTTGGCTTTGCGGTCGACCAGGCTGTCAGCTATCTTCTGGGCAATGGCGTCACCTTCGGCGATGAATCGACCGGAAAGAAACTGTGCGCTGATTTTGACCAGGAAATCATGGATGCCGCACGCAGCGCGAAAATTGCAGGCGTGTCCTTCGGCTTCTGGGATCTGGATCACCTGCGGGTGTTCAGTTTGCTGGAGTTTGTGCCGCTCTACGATGAGGAAAACGGTGCGCTGATGGCGGGCATTCGCTTCTGGCAGATTGCACCGGACAAGCCGATGCGGGCCACACTCTATGAACCGGACGGATTTACGGAGTATTTCCAGGAGAAAAACAAAAGCATGGACGTGATGAAGCCGAAGCGCAGCTATAAGCTTTTAATTCGTACTGCTCCGGTCGGCGGAAGCGAGATATACGACGGCGGCAATTACCCCGGCTTCCCGGTCGTTCCTCTGAAAAACAACCGCATGTGCCTATCCGAGATCTCCGGGAGCCGCAACACAATCGACGCGCTGGATTTGGCGACGTCAAACATGGTCAACAATGTGGACGAGGGGAATCTGATTTATTGGGTTCTCTCCAACTGCGGCGGCATGGATGATCTTGACGATGTAAAATTTGTGGAGCGGCTTAAGACGCTGCATGTGGCCCACGCAGACGGCGACGACGGCGCGAAGGCAACACCGCAGACAATCGAAGCACCATACGAAGGGACCAACACGACAATAGACATGCTGAAACGGAAGTTATACGAGGATTTTCAGTGCTTCGACGCTTCCGCTATCACGGCGGGAAACCAGACGGCGACGGCAATCAAGGCAAGCTATGTGCCGCTTGACCTGAAAACGGATAAGTTTGAGGCGGAGGTCACGCGCTTCATTGTGGAAATTCTGCGGCTGGCCGGTATCGACGATCAGCCAAGCTACACGCGGAATCAGATCATCAACAAGACCGAAGAGACGCAGGCGCTCTTGCTTGGGGCGCAGTATTACGATGACGAATACATCACAAAGAAGCTTCTGACGATCAACGGGGACATTGACCAGTACGAGGCCATGATGGAGCGACGGTCCGCTGAGGACTTGGGCCGCAGCTTTGGCGAGCCGCAGGAGCCGCCAGCGCCGGTGAATAACAATGGCGACGCATGACCTCGGACATACGCTGACTGACAAAAAGCTCCGGGATCTGGAGCGCCGCATAGCGCGGCTTTATGCACAGGCCGGGCGGGAGCTGCAAGAGACCATCGACGCTTACTTTGAGCAGTTTGCAAAGCGCGACGAGGAAATGAGGGCGCTGATTGGCGAGGTCGTCAACGGCAAGGAGTGGACGGAGCAGGACTATAAACAATGGCGGCTGGCACAAATCGGACGCGGGGAGCGCTACCAGGCACTGCGGGAGCGGATTGCGCAGCGGATGACCAATGCAAACGCCGTGGCGATTTCTTACATAAACGACGAGACTCCGGGCATTTACAGTCTGAACCGCAACTATGCGGCGTATACGATCGAGCAGGTTGCTGGGAACGTCGGTTTTGACCTCTGGGACGAGCAGGCGGCCCGGCGGCTGATCGTGGAGCAGCCGGAGCTGATGCCCAATTATCCGCCTGCCCGGGCGCTGCGGCGTGGTATTGACCTGGCGTATGGGCGGCGGCAGATCACGGCCAGCGTGACCAGCTCTATCCTGCAGGGCCGGAGTTTACGGGGAATCGCGGACGATCTACAGCAGCGCATCACGACCATGGACCGCACCAGCGCAATCCGGACGGCGCGCACGGCCTTCACAGGGGCGCAGAACGCCGGGCGTATGGACAGTTACGCGGCGGCGGAGAAGATGGGAATCAAGCTCAAAAAAGAGTGGCTGGCGACGTTAGACGGGCGCACGCGGCATTCTCACGCGGCGCTGGACGGGGAGAAGGTCGGCACGGACGAGAAGTTTTCCAACGGCTGCCGCTTCCCAGGCGACCCGCAGGGGCGGCCCGGCGAGGTCTATAACTGCCGCTGTACGATGGTCGCCGCGCTGGATGACGTGGACACCTCCGATGCCCTGCGGAGAACGCGCGACCAGGAGACGGGCGAGAGCGTTCTGATTCCGAATATGACCTATGCCCAGTGGGAAGCATCAAAGCAGGGCTACAGCGGCAGGCAATTGTCCCCGTATCACATGGGGAACGAAAAATCTGCAAAGGATGTTACGAAGAAATACCTAGATTCCGCCAAGCCCCGCATGGGAAAGGTGCGATATGAACGCGGATATCACATCAAGGGGCACAAGACCGAAATCGAAGTTGCGAACCAACTCAGAGAGCAATTCGGCGGAAAGATTGTGTTACTGAAAGAAGCTCGGACGCCGGGCATCAAAACTCCAGATATGCTGTGGAAGGGGAAGCAATGGGAGATAAAGTCAATTTCCACAGAAAAAGCCGCAGATAGCGCACTGCGCAAAGCGATAAAGCAAATACAAGGAAACCAAGGCGGCGTGATTTTTGATATTGCCGATGGGCTTGACAAGCAAAAACTAATTGATGTGTTGGATGCGAGAGCAACAAGAAGCAAATCTTTTAACGCGGATATAATTGCGCTTCGTAACGGAAATGTTTTATTTGTACGGCGATACAAAAAATGAGGTAACCCCCCACCAGAACGGGCGGAGGATTACCTCGATAAAACGGGAGCTTTCGTTCCCTCGTCTACAGTATATGCAACTTTCGAAAAATAGTCAAGGGGGAAAACCATGAACAAAACAAAATTGAGCATTCCGAAGGTCGTAAAGAAGGTGTTGGATCTGCTACAGATCGTTTTTATCGTGCTGCGGGCGTGTGATGTGGCCAGCTGGCCGTGGTACGTTGTGCTGAGTCCGTTGTTTGCATATGCGGCGTGGCTTATCCTTTGCGCTGCGATTTGCGGCGTTGCAGCGGTAAAGAATAAGCTGTGAAAGGAGTTGCCACATGAAATCACAGAAGCAGCCAGAGCTTGCCGCGACACTGAAAGGCGCGGCAATGGTGGAAGCAATCGAGGCAGGGCTTGTTCCAAAAACCTCAAGCGGGGACGGCTGGAATATCGCGCCGTTTCTGCGGTTTTGGGATAATTTCGCGCCGCTACTCAATGAGGCGGTGCAAAGCTGCGGCAAGAAACAGAGGTGAAATTCCATGAGCGATGTTGAGATTACGGACAATAGCGACGCCGTAAAGGATGCGTTTGAAGCGGCGATTATGCGCGGGCTTGAAAAGTGCGGACTGGTGGCGGAGGGGTATGCAAAAAAGCTGTGCCCTGCGGACAATGGCACCCTGCGCAACAGCATAACGCATCAGGTGGATGACAACGATGTGCTCATCGGCTCCAACCTCGAATATGCCCCATATGTAGAGCTTGGCACCGGTAAATACTACCCCGGCGGCAGGCCGACGCCCTGGGTGTACCAGGACGCGCACGGCAATTGGCATTACACCCACGGTAACCGGGCGCAGCCGTATCTCAAGCCTGCAGTCGCGGATCACGCGTCCCAATACCGCTCAATCCTTGAGGACGCCCTCAAGGACGGATAACAGAATAGGAAACGCAAAGCCAGCTGCTGACAAAATGTCAGCGGTTGGCTTTTTGCTTTGGTAAAACCCGCGAAGGACAGCGGTTTTTATAAAACTCAAAGGGCGAAGAACCGACCCCCGAAGAAAAGGAGAGTAACACAATGAGCATTACCAGAAAATTGCTGAAGGGCATGGGGCTGACCGACGAACAGGTCGACACCATCATTGAGGCACACACCGAAACCGTGGACGGTCTGAAAGCTGATATCAGCAGATATAAGGCCGACGCGGGAAAGCTGGCGGGCGTTCAGAAGGAATTGGACGACCTCAAGGCAGCAGGCGATGGCGGCTATAAGGTGAAATACGAGAAAGAACACTCGGATTTCGAGGCTTTTAAGTCCAATATCACCGCGAAGGAAACGAAGGCAGCAAAGGAAAAGGCTGTCCGGGCTTTCTTCGAAAGCAAAAACATCACCGGCGCGAATCTGGACCTTGCCATGCGCGGCTGCGGCGAGGAAATGGCCGCATTGGAGATGGATGGCGACAAGATCAAGGACACAAAGGGCCTTGACGCGCTGCTCAGCGGGGCTTACAAGGGTCTGGTTTCTACCATGCAGCAGCAAGGGGCGAATCCTGCCAATCCTCCGGCGGGGACACCGGCGAAACGCTACACAACAGAAGAGCTCCGCAGCATGAGCGCTGCGGAAATCAATGCAAACTGGGACGCGATTAAGGCGTCCATTGGCCAGAAAGGAGAATAAACATGGCTACTACTACTTTTATCCCTGAACTTTGGAGCGCACGGCTCCTCTACGCGCTGGACAAGGCGCACGTCGCAACGAACCTGGTCAACCGGGAGTACCAGGGCATTATTGCCAACCAGGGCGACACCGTTCACATCAACTCCATCGGCGCGATCACCGTCAAGGATTACACCAAAAACGCCGACATTGCTGATCCCGATGCGCTGACCACGACGGACCAGACACTTGTCATCGACCAGTGCAAATACTTCAACTTCCAGGTCGATGACGTGGATAATGTGCAGGCGGCTGGCGACCTGGTCGATACTGCGATGAGCCGCGCTGCCTATAGCCTGGCAGATGTCGCGGACGCTTATCTGCTCAAGACGATCGCTGCGGGCGCAGCTTCCGGCAACACGGTCGGCGCGTCCAGCGGCCCGATTGCACTGACGGCAGCAAACGTGTATGAGAACATCGTGAAACTGCGCACGAAACTGGACAAGGCCAACGTTCCCAACCCGGGCCGGACCATCATCGTCCCGCCTGAGGTCTATGCGCTGCTGCTGATGGACGACCGCTTCGCCAAGAGCGACGCCGCCGCCGGGCAGAGTGCCCTACTCAACGGCGAGGTTGGCCGCGTGGCTGGCTTTACGGTTTACATGTCCAACAACGTCCACACCGGCACCGGCACGGACACTGGGAAGACCCCGTATTTCGAGATCACGGCCCAGGTCAGCACGGCGACGACCTATGCAGAGCAGATCATCAAGACTGAGGCATACCGCCTCGAAAAGCGCTTTGCCGACGCCGTCAAGGGCCTGCATGTCTACGGCGCGAAGGTCACCGACGGCAGCCAGATCGCAAAGCTTATTGCTTCCGTGGCCTAATCGGAGGGCGTGGCGATGCTGGAACAGATCCTGCGGCACCTAAACAACTGGTTCGTTGTGGACGTTCAGCCGGGCGATTATAGCGTAGAAAAGGGCAGCATCACGCTGCCCTTTGTCGCGTCCGGGCAGTACTTCCGGATCATCGGCTCGGTGTTCAATGACGGGCTGCATCAATACCCGGCGACAGATCTGATGGACGAATCTTTCACCGGCTACATCTGGGCGCTGGCGATTCCGAAGGCAATCTTTTCCCTGGCGGATGAGATTTCCGCATGGCTGGAGAAGTACGGGGAAGCCGCTGCAAGCCCGTATACAAGCGAAAGCTTCGGCGGGTACAGTTACAGCAAATCCGCAGAAAATACCGGCAACGGGGCGGCTGGCGGCTGGCAGGCGGCTTTCCGGGCGCAGCTCAATCCATGGAGAAAAATTAAGGGCGTGGAGCCGTGAAAATGGAGGTGCAAATCCCGATATGAGTCTGTTAGATGATTTTTCCCAACAGTGTGTGCTGATGGAGAAAAAGCGCGTCCCTGATGGCGCGGGCGGCTATGAAGTCACATGGACGGAGGGGGCGGAATTTCTCAATTACCAGGCCCTCGATACTTCGATGGAGGCCCGCCGGGCGGAAAAAGAGGGCGTTACCTCGGTATATTCCGCGCTGGTGAACAAGACTGTCCCCATTGAATACATGGACTATTTCCGCGACGTTGCATCCGGCGTCACATACCGCGTAACGTCGAACCCGGAGGAACGGGAAGCGCCGAAGTCTGCGGGGGCGACAATTCGCGGGCTAAAATTCTTCACCGCAGAACGAAAGGACCTTCCAAAATGACAAAGGACAAGGCGCTTCATGCGTGGTTTTCCCAATTTCTGCCGGCTTATCCAGCTTCGAATGTGCCGGATGATGCGGTTTTCCCGTGGCTGACTTATGAGCTGGTCACCGGCGCGTGGGACAGCGGGGAAATCGGACTGACGGTCAACCTCTGGTTTTACACGGAAAGCGAAGCGGTCCCCAATGCAAAGGCTCAGGAAATCGCGGACACCATCGGAATGGGCGGCTGCATTGTGCCGTATGACGGTGGCGTGATATGGTTCAAGCGCGGCTCTCCGTGGTGCCAGAATATTGCACAGGACGACGACAAAAACATCAAGCGGCGGTATTTAAATATCACGGTAGAATACCTGTCGCAGGACTGAATGGAGGAACGATAACATGAAATATACGAAGATTCCAGAAAACGCGTTTAAGGAGTTGCAGCTGAACGCAGGCGTTTTGCTCACTGACTTCGACACGAAGGACGGCATGACGGAGCAGGAACTCCTCGCTGTCATGATCGGCGCGACCAGCGGCGGCGTCAACTTCATCGCCACGCCGACCTATGAGGACTATGGAGCCGATATCGATAATGCCCCGGTTAACGTGAAGGAGCTGAAAAAGCTGACCGGCTGGGAGGTCAAAATGTCCGGCAGTTTTATCACGGTCTCGACGTCCTCCGCGGCGCTTATGGCGGGTGCTGCGGATGTGGACAAGACCGACACAACGAAGATCACGCCGCGCAACGATGTTGCGGACACGGACTTCAAGGATATCTGGTGGGTCGGCGATTACTCCGACAAAAACGGCGCGACAAACGGCGGCTTTGTCGCGATCCATATGCTTAACTCCCTGTCTACCGGCGGTTTCCAGATCCAGAGCACCAATAAGGGAAAGGGCCAGTTTGCCTTTGAATTTACCGGCCATTATTCCATGGTAGACCAGAACAAGGTGCCCTATGAGGTCTTTGTCAAGGCCGGTACGGCGGAGGCTGGGGCATGAAGCTTTCTGATATCAAAGGCGAGCGGACGCTGGACGTGATCGCGGAAATCATCGAACCTATTGCCAATATCGCCGCAGATCAGACCGCAGCGGCGCTGTTCCAGCGGCAGCGCTGCCCGAAGGGAAAGAAACCGAAGGAGTTTATGCTGGAGCGGGTGAAAAAATCCGCTCCAGCTCTCATCAAGGGGCACCGGGAGGATATTGTGCAGCTTCTGGCGGCGCTGGCTGGTGTTACGCCGGAGGCATACGCGGAGAGTTTGAATCTGTTCAAACTCACTTCCGACATTGTCGACCTCATGACGGACCCGGAGTTTCTCGGGCTTTTTCCCTCTGCGGAGACAGAAACGGACGCCGCTGTCTCTGGCTCTGCATCGGAGAATACCACGGCCCAAGCACAGTAAACGCTTTCCTCACGTTTTGCGCGGCGCGGTTTGACGACCTGTCGCTGGGACTGGCGTTCCAGTGCTATGTGGCAGAGTGCCTAAACAGCGTGATGGACGCCGTCAGCGGTAAGCGGCTGACGGACTGGATGGAGATTGTCCTGCCAGGCGGTCAGCCGGAGGAACCATGCGACGCGGAGGAGGTTGCGGCAGACCTTGTCAGGCGGATCGCAGAGAAAAAGGCAGGTGAGTAAAAGATGAATCTATTTGATCTGTTCGTCAAAATCTCTGTGGACACCGGCGACTTTGACAGCGGCGTGGATCGGGTGTCGAAAGCCTGTAAATCCCTTGGCGGCGATATGAAAACGACCGGGAAGGATTCAGAGACCCTGCGAAACAAAATCAATAGCCTGGGCGAACAGTACGAGTCTGCGAGCAAAGAAGTCGACGACCTGACGAAGCAGTTTAATCAATCTGCGCAGGAGACCGGCGAAACATCGAAAGAGACACAGGAGCTGGCGGCGAAGCTTGCCGAAGCGGAAAAGGAGGCCGGAAGTCTCAAAAAGGAGATGGACCGTCTGGGTAAGTCCATGGATGATGCTGGTGACGATGCAGAGGATGCGGGTGAAAAATCCGGCGGATTTTTAAGTAAGTTAAAAAACGGCCTATCCCAATTAAGCCCTGTCGCATCGGCCGTCGTAAAGGGACTTGCCGCTGTCACTGCAGCAGCTGCAGCGGTTTTTACATCGGTGGCAAAGCAGAGCATTGTGGGTTACTCCGACTATGAGCAGCTCGTTGGCGGCGTTGAGACGCTATTCAAGAGCAGCTCGGATAAAGTGGTCGCGTACGCGAACACTGCATATAAAACCGCTGGATTGTCTGCGAACGACTACATGGAGACGGTCACGAGCTTTTCCGCGTCCCTGCTACAGGGCCTCGGCGGCGATACCGAGGCGGCGGCGGTGATTGCGGATCAGGCCATTACCGACATGTCGGACAACGCAAACAAGATGGGCACGGATATGGAGATGATCCAGAATGCCTATCAGGGCTTTGCAAAGCAGAATTACACCATGCTCGACAACCTCAAGTTAGGGTATGGCGGCACGGCGGGCGAAATGGCCCGCCTTATCAACGACTCCGGCGTGCTCGGCGATACGATGAAGGTCACCGAACGGACGGTGAATGAGGTGTCCTTTGACAAGATGATCGAGGCAATCCATGTTGTGCAAACTAACATGGGCATTACCGGCACAACGGCAAAGGAGTCCAGCGAGACAATCCAGGGCAGCGTCAGCGCTATGCGTGCGGCCTGGAAGAATTTTACAACTGGCATGGCGGATGACACACAGGATTTTGACACCCTGGTTGACAACGTCGTGGACTCCGTCGACACGGTCGCGGATAATGTCATCCCGCGTATTCAAAAGCTGCTGCCCAGGCTGACGCATGGGCTATCCGATTTGACGCAGCGGCTTTCCTCTAAAATTCCTGGCCTTCTTAGCAAGGTACTTCCGAGTTTTATCAGGTCGACAACTAAAATGGTGCAGAATATTGCGGGAACGCTTACCAAAAGCCTTCCTGTAATCATTGATGCTGCATCAGAGCTGTTTTCTGGCGTTGTGCGTGCAATACCAGGTGTCGCCAAAGAAGTCCTAAAAAATATGCCTAAAATTATCAAGGCTGTTGTTGATGGACTTTGGAACGGGGTTAAGTCCATTGTTGAAACTGTTCAGAATATTTTTGGAGCTACGAATAAGGCTGTGTATGAGGCAAAAATCAGCTTAGAAGAGGCAGCAGCTAGTGTTACGTCGTTCTCAGATGCGATTGGTGCAGCGCAGCCCAATATTTCGGATCTCAACACTCTGCTTTCCAGCACCGGCAAGACCGTCGGCGACCTGGATTCCCAGATCGAGACTGAGGCTAATGCGATCAACCGCATCTTTGCGGCGGCGCTGGAAGAAGGCCGGGCTTTACGGCAGACGGAGCTCGACGAGATCGCCCAGCACTATGACAATCTGCGGGAGCTGGAAACCGAGAAGCTCGGTATTGCACAGCAGCAGCAGGCGGCACTCGTGCAGGCAATCCAGCTGGAAAAGAACCAAATCACACAGGAGGGAATGGCCCAGTATATCTCCAATGTCCAGGCTGCCTATGAGCAGGCAACGGAGCTGGAGAAAACCAATTATCTAAACGAGCTGGCCCTGATTCAGAATCAGTACCAGGTCGAGGGTTCCCTTACGGAGCAGGAATACCAGAAACGCCTGGAGGATGCAAAGGCCCACCACGACGCGATGCAGGCTCAGAATGACCAATACCAGCAGGAAGCACTGGCGGCGCTGTCGGACAACGCGGCTGCGACTATCTCTTCTGAGCAGAGCACCTATGATGAGCTCCAGGGGATCGTTTCCCGGTACTATGCCGAGCAGAGCGACGTAGCAGGCAAGGGCCAGGCTGAGCTGATGGATCTCTATCACGCTCAACAGGCGGTCGCGGAAGAGTACGCGCTAGCCGCAGCTGGACTGACGGAAGATCAGCTGGAGGCGGGCAATGCAACGCTGACAACGTTGTCTATGCTTGTCAAGAGCGGCGGTCAGCTATCGGATTCCGCTAAGACGTCTGCAGAAAGCATGTTAGCCGCTTTTGATGGCTTGCCAGACGATATGGAGGACACCGGTAAAGATGCCCTGCTGGGGCTCACATCGGGCTTGGACGACACAATCCCAGGACTGAAGGACACGTCAAAAATGTCTGCACAGTCTATCGTCGATGCAATCAAATCCTATCTGGGTATTGCAAGCCCGTCGAAGGTGTTGCGTCAGATGGGGCAGTATGCGGGGGAGGGCTTGCAAAGCGGCCTACGCGGCAGTCAAAGCTCGGTCCGTGTCGCTGCATCTATCCTATCGGCGACGGTTACTGCGACGCTGAATCTGAAAGACCGTCTGTATAATCTCGGCGCAGACGCGGGCCGGTCGTTTGCGGATGGCCTATCCTCTGCCAAATGGCGGGTACAAACCAGCGCCGCGCAGTTGGAAAGCAGTGCGGGTAAAAAGTCTGCCGTCGGCGGGGTGAAGTATTTTTCCTGGGAAACGACGCGCAGCGATACTCCCCGGGTTGGATATGACGCGCTGAATGCGAAGCTTGCCCGTGTGCTGAACCGGCTGGATGCATATCTGCCGAAGATTGCGGAAAATCAACCGGTACTTGTCACTGGTGCGTCCCAAGTGAGCGGGCGCGCCCTGGATGAGCTTTATGGTACAACGCTGCGGCGGAAAGCGAGGGGAAATTAAACAATGAATCTTACAAGAAATGTGGTTTTTGATTTTGGGGACCGGGTCCTAAAGTCCTATGCTGACTTCGGACTCATCCAGAAAAGCGCGCCGGAGGTAACCCCTCCGGCGCCAAAAACAAATTACGTCGAGGTCCCCGGGGCGAACGGCAGCATCGACCTGTCGGAAGCGCTGACGGGGTATGTGGTGTATGAGGATCGGGAGATCGTCCTGCACTTCCGGCGTGTTATGCCGGAAATGAATGGCACAAGCGACAAACGGACAGATGAATATCTTCACTTCGCAGCGTGCTTGCAGGGGCGTCGCTGCAAACTGTATCTGGATGAATCGGACAAGTATTGCTTTGATTGCCGTTTGACGGTCGGCGAAATGTCCGCATCTGGCGATGCGTGGGACGTTGATGTAACTGCGGTGGCTCAACCTTATCGAACAACTGCGGAACCGACGGTGAAGACGATCGCATTGAGCAATACAGATCTGCTTGATTACGATCTGCAGATCAGCTCGGAGACGCCGAAGGGCGAGAGAACCGTATATGCGCTGGCTGATCCCGATTTGAGCAAATATTACGCGCTGCGTTTTGTCGGCGTGGAAATCTCGTCGGGCCAATTTAAAATTCTGATAACGAATTCCGACCGCGCACAGGTGTTTACCTTTTACGCAGAGGACGGGCCGGAATTTTTCATCGGAATTTCGGAGCTGACCACGGTCGACGCTGCTGCTGTAACGTCAATCGAAATTGAGACGTCGAAGTTTGAACCGACGGAAATCAGTGGGCAGAAACCCGGACGGGCTGAACGAATCACCAACGGACAATCCTCTACGGCTACGCCTACGGCATGCACGCGACCGACTGTGCCGACATTCTCTTGCGCGAACGATGGCGCAACAATCTCCGTTGTTGAGTCTTCGCGGCCGTCTCTGGTTCTTGGAGCGTCAATCCATGTCGCCGCGGGAGAAACAAAATCCAGCGATGATATCGTGCTGCGTGACATGCTGGACCTTATGATCGTTCCGGATACCTTCCCCAATGGCAACGGCGTTGTGAAAATCACATATCAGGAGGGTGTGCTGTGAATTACAAAATCTATTGGCGTAATCCAGATAGCAAAGAAAATCATCTGGTGCACGCATCAAATGCGCTGGACCCGGCCCTCCATGTATTAGAACCAACACTGGATCAGGCGGTCAACTCACACGGAAGCTTGAGCTTTAAGGTGCTCCCGACGAATCCGGAGTATGGCAGCATCCGGAAGTTAATGACTGTTGTAACCGTCCACGATGGGGACGACCTCATCTTCCGGGGGCGCGTGATCGAGACAACGCAGGACATAGACGGTATTGTCTCGGTTTACTGCGAAGGAGAACTTGCGTTCCTGTGCGATTCCGTTCACACGCCATTTGTGTACGGCGGCAGCACGGCAACGCCGGGGGACCTGTTCCGCCGACTCATCGCAAATCATAACGCCTATACAACCAGCATTGATAATTCCAACCGGGAAAAGTTGTTTACGGTTGGACAGGTAACCATTCCAGCGCGTAAGGGGTATACATACTCTGCCGACACAGCGCGGAGCACCTGGGATTTGCTGATTGATGGGCTGATCAATCAGTTGGGCGGCTATCTCCGCACGCGCCATGCCGACGATGGTACGACATACATAGATTACCTGGCCGATTACACCGGTACGGCGCAGCAGACGGTAGAATATGGCAAGAACCTTCTGAGCCTGGAGGACGGCATTGTTGGCGGCGATATCATCACCGTGCTGCTCCCATATGGCGGCAAGCCGGAGGGGGTGGATGCTCGCACAACGATTGAAAGCGTAAACAATGGAAAATCGTATATCAAGGCAGACGCAGAAACAATCGCAAAATACCGGAATATCTGGGGGACGCAGACCTGGGACGAGATCACGGACCCGGGTCAGCTTCTCCAGGCGGCGCAGTCGTATCTCAATGCGCAGAAGGAGGCACTGAATACCGTATCGGCGGAGGCGCTGGACCTCAGCGCTGTTGATGCGGGCATGAAGCCTATCTATGTCGGAGATTATGTCCGCATTATCTCTACGCCACACGGTATCAACAAGAAACTGCTCTGCACGGCCAAAACGACAGACCTTGCAGATCCGGCAAGCACGAGGATAACCATCGGCCCAAAGACGCAGACGCTGACGTCGGCTGTAAAAAACGGCGATGCCGCAATCCGCAGCAGTGTTGCTGCTGCCGCATCTGTTTCCGGCGTTGCAAACAAGGCACTGTCCGACGCGGGAAACGCTGTCGCCGACGCAGCCAGCGCGCAGGCCACCGCCGAAGCGGCGCAGAGCACTGCCGCTGACGCATTGGCGGCGGCCGAAGCAGCGGCCTCCGCTGCCGCTGACAAGGCTCCCAAGGCTCACGCCAGCACCGCGACGTCATACGGAGTGGGAGACGGGAGCAAGTACGGGCACGTAAAGCTTTCGGATTCCGCCAACAGCACCCTTGGCGCGTCCAACGGAACGGCGGCGACGCCTATTGCTGTGAAAAAGGCTTATGACACGGCGAGCGCGGCGCAGAACGCGGCGGAGGCGGCGCAGGCGGCGGCGGAGAGCGCGGCAAGCGAGGCGGCAGCGGCGAGCAGCGCCGTCAGCGGGAAAGCGCCGACGGACCACGCCAGCTCCGCCACAACCTACGGCAAGGCGACGGGCAGTTACTATGGACATTCCAAGCTTTCCGACGCAACAAATTCCACATTATCAGCCGCCTCCGGCGGTACTGCAGCCACCCCCGCCGCCGTCAAGGCCGCCTATGATCTGGCAAGTCAGGCTTCCAGCGCAGCGGGCAGCGCGTACGACCTAGCCAATGAGGCGGGGCAGGTTGCGACGGACGCGGCGCAGACGGCCGCAGACGCGCAGAGCGCGGCAGAGGCTGCACAGGCCGCCGTCGGTGGAAAGGCCCCGACGAATCACGCCAGCACGGCGACGACCTACGGCAAGGGCACATTGACGAACTACGGCCACGTCAAGCTATCGGACTCCATCCTCAGTACCGCCGACACCGACGGCGGCACTGCCGCGACGCCCGGCGCCGTAAAAAAAGCATACGACCTGGCAAACAGAGCCGAAACGACGCTGCTAGGCGGCAAGAAAATCGTCTGCGGCTGGTCCGCCGTCAGCTTCAAAAGCACGGGCCAGACGAATACAACCATCAATTTTGGGACGACGTTCACCGCAAAGCCGATTGTGATTATCGGTCAGCCGTTCAATGGCGTAATTTGTACCGTCTTCAACGATGCAGTTACAACGACAAAATTCACGGTTAATGTCCCCGCCGTCGGCTCCGCGACGCTCTCGACCCGCCAGATGGCCTGGGTTGCCATTGGCAGTGTTTAAGGGGGTGATGGGTTGGAATGGTACGAGATGCTGATTACCGCCGGGGCGTTGGTCAGCGCGGTTGGGCTGATCGCGCAGAAGGTGGGAAAGCCAATTGTTGAGCTGCTGAACGAGGTAAAGGTGCTGACAAAGCATGACCGGGAGCAATACTTGGCAATTCTGCGGCTTACTACTATGTCCCGGGATATGCCAATTTCTGAGCGGATTACTGCCGGACGGAAGTATATAAAACTCGGCGGCAACGGAGACGTGAAAAAATACTATAAACAGCTGCTCAAAGAGCACACGGTACAGTGAAAGGGAGGTATTTATGGAATTTCTGAATGATTATCTGGTCGCGGTCGTGGTTGGTATTTGCTTGTGTATCGGCTACGTTCTGAAGCACGCAATCCCGTCGGACAAAATTAACCGCTTTATCCCGCTGCTGATGTTGGTGCTGGGCGCAATCGTCAACGTGTGGCTGCATGATTTTACCCTGTCGCCGGAAATTTTGCTTGGTGGCATAGCGTCCGGTCTGGCGTCGACCGGGATGCACCAGGCGTATAAACAGATGATTGAAGGTGGCGCAAATGCAGATCATAGCTAAATACCTGACGCAGAATCCGTATTTCCGGGACGGGCGGTGGATCACGGGCCCCGCCTTCCGGGGGTTCTTCCTCCACTCCGTCGGCGTCGGTCAGCCGGACCCACTGGTTTTTATCCGGCAGTGGGACAAGGCAAGCTTCACCTATGCGGGGATCAACGGATTCATTGGAGCCGATGCGGTCTATCTGACGGCCCCATGTTTGGAGACGCCGGGCAGGGTGAAGCGTATGCCCCATGCGGGGAAGCCTGCCGGGAACAATGGGTACATTGGGTTTGAGATGTGCGAACCGGCACAGATCCATTACACGGTCAGCGCAAGCTTTACCGTGCGGGACAAGGCTGCGGCCCAGGCGTATTGCCGCAAGACGTACCAGAACGCTGTGCAGCTCTTTGCACGGCTGTGCAGCTTCCACGGCAAGAACCCGCTGCAGGACGGCGTGATTCTGAGCCATAATGAGGCGGGCAAGCGGGGCATTGCCAGCGGGCACGTCGACCCGGAGCACCTGTGGCGCGGGCTGGGCCTGCCGTATACGATGGCGGGGTTCCGGCAAGATGTGGCAAATGCGATGAAACCAAAGGAGGAGATCAACATGACGAAAGCAGAAGTGATTGCACTGATCGACGAGCGCATCCAAGTGGCCCTAGAGGGAAAGAACACGACGGCAAGCGATTGGGCAAAGGAGGAATTTGCCCGGGCCGTCGCTGCGGGAATCACCGATGGAACGCGGCCGGGCGGGTACGCCAAGCGCGAGGAAGTCGCAGCGATGGTGCTGCGGGGGAAATGAGCCCGCAGGCGCGTGGAAGGCTGCCGCTTGGCCTAGAGACCCTTACAAAGCCGGAGCTTTTGCAAGTGATTGATGAGGCTGGTATTGGCTTGGAGAATGAACGAATCGCACGACTATATTTCGTGGATCGCCTTCCTCAAGTTGACGTCGCTTCTGAGCTATATCTCGGAAGGGCAACAATACAGCGCAGGCTCCCAGAGATTCAAAAGAAAATGGAAATTGCATCAAAATATTTTAAGAGTTGAGCTTACGCCGCCCTTCGGGGCGGCGTTTTTTATTTGCGCAAAGATGATGCGCTTTTGAGGCACAGCGCGCATCGATGTGTTGTATGATTTACATGGAAAATAAAAAAGTGTGATTCTATTCAATACAATGCTAGGAGAAAGGAATGTGTAGCGATGGCATACCCGTACTATGGAAATACTTATCAACCGTATAACCCATACAGTAATTACATGCCTACCGGGCCGCAGAACGCCGCAGGAGCGCAGCAAGTTTTCAACGGCCAAATTATCCGCGTGAACGGAAAAAACGGCGCAGACGCGCTCAGGCTGGCCCCAAATAGCTCTGTCCTGCTGATGGATGAAAACGATCCTATTGTATGGCTAAAAGTGACGGATGGTGCTGGCTATGCGACGACCACACCGTATAGCATTGCACCATATCAGACGGCCTTGCCGGTGGATGTCAACAGTTTAGAGGAGCGCGTGAAGAGATTGGAGGACTTGATCAATGGCAAATCCGATGATGCAAATGTTGATGGGAAACGGGGCCAGAAAGCAGAATAACCCGCTTGCAATGATATCTGAGTTTAGAAAATTTGCAGCCGGTATGACGCCGCAGAATGCGAAGCAGCAGATTGAACAGTTGCTGTCGTCCGGGCAGATGACGCAGGATCAATTTCAGCAGCTTCAAAAACAAGCAAAGGACTTCATGCAATTTTTGAAATAAGCCGGGTCGACACGGTTTATAATTTTAATTTGAAAGAGGTGTTTAACTTGGACAACTATAGCCTTTCCGATCTCGCTGCAGTTAGCAAAGACAACGACGGTTGGGGCGGCGGTGGCGCATGGTGGATTATCATCCTTTTCTTGTTCGTCTTTATGGGCGGCGGATGGGGTGGCTTCAACCGCCAGGGCGAGTTTGGGCAGTACGCCACGGCTGCGAGCCAGCAAGAAATCCTGTTTGGCCAGCAGTTTGGCCAGATCAACGACCGACTGACTAACATCGGCAACGGCATCTGCAATCTCGGCTACGAGATGCAGGGCAACATCGGTCAGCTTGGCAAGGAGGTTGCGCTTGCGCAGGCAGGCACCAACACCACCATCATGCAGACCGGCAACAGCATCCAGAGCCAGATCGCGTCTTGCTGCTGCGAGCAGCGCCTTGCGACGGCCAACTTGTCCGCACAGATGGATCGCCAGACCTGCGATATCACCACGGCTATCCACGCCGAGGGAGAAGCTACGCGCGCGCTGATGCAGGCCAACGAGATTCAGGCCCTGCGCGACAAGGTCGCTGGGCTTGAGATGGACAACCGTATGTGCGGCGTCGTCCGCTATCCGAGCGGCTACACGTACAACGCGGGCTCGTCCCCCTTCTGCGGCTGCAACAGCGGCTGCTGCAACGGAAATATCTGAAACCATTTTCCCCGTGCGGAGAATATGGTAGGCCCTCTTTGGCCGGGTGAATGGGCGAGGGCTTATCCCCTCGCCCTTAATATTTTGAAAGGAGACTTTGCTATGTCTTGTAAATCCGCTCTTTATACCGCCATGCAGACGCCGACTGAGGTTTCCGTCAATGGCGTTATCCCACTCGGAAGCCTGATCCGTCGCTACGGCTGCGACATCACGCTCAACGGCAACGCCGTCAACATCGTCGGCAAGGGCTACTACGACGTCGACACGTCTATCACCGTCGCACCGACGGCTGCGGGAACGGTCACGGCGACGCTCTACAAGGACGGCGTTGCCGTTCCCGGCGCAACCGCTTCTGCTGCTGGCGCTGCCGGTGCGCCCGTTGTGCTGGCATTCCCTGCGTTAGTGCGTCAGGTGTGCTGCGCGTCCGGCGCTGCGCTGACGCTGGTGCTGACCGGCGCGGCATCGACCGTCAGCAACGTCGATTTGCGCGTGCAGCGCGTCTGAAAGGAGAACGGCCATGAAGTTGATTGAAAAACTCTCCGAGATGATCGACGAAGAGATTGAGGACGCGGGGAAGTATGCCAAGTGCGCGCTGAAATATAAGGAAGAGAACCCCGCGCTCTCGAAAACTTTTTATGACCTGTCGACCGACGAAATGCGGCACATGACACTGCTGCATGATGAGGTCGCGCGCATCATCGCCCAGTACCGCAAGGAAAACGGCGAGCCACCTACCGCGATGCTGGCCGTATATGACTACCTGCACGAGAAGCAGATCGAAAAAGCAAAAGAGGTCAAAGACTATCAGGCGATGTATCGCGGGTGACGCCCATGATCGACTTTGACGAGATTGAAAAAGAAATCATCAACATGGAAGCAAACCGCGACACATCTTATGCGACGATGGAACGGCTTGCCCCTCTCTATGCTGCGATGATTTACAAACGGCTCTGTTCAAACTCGGAGGTTTACGAACCACAGCCGGTGTCTATTGATGGAGAAAGCGAGTTTTTGCTTGCTGTATCTGGGGTAGACAGCGTAAAGGCATGGTCCATTATTGATGAGTTAATGGATGTGCTTCGAGTTGTGAACCCTGCGGCGTATAATTCTGTTCTTGTCAGGCTTGGCAACGATTAACCCTTAGTTACTAACACGTTACTAACAAAATAGGCGAGACCACATAAAAAAATCCTTGAAAACGCGATGTTTTCAAGGATTTTTTGGAGCTACTGGCCGGACTCGAACCGGCGACCTGCTGATTACGAATTTGACGAGATTAAAAAAATAAACATTATAGTTTGAAATGCAATAGAATTTAGCGGAATTTACTGATTGTGCACATTTAAAAAGTTTCCAGAGTGCACGACGTTCTACTTCGGTTACTAACACGTTGCTAACAATGCGGTTGCATATATGAAAAAATGTCTGCGTCAGTGCGCTTCTACCGCTTCCACAAGCTGATCAATATTTGCGTGGACGTATATATCTGCTGTTGTATCATAGTTTGAGTGACCAAGAATTTTCTGCAGCATTTCCGGTCTGATCCCGGCGGAGACGGCCCAGCTTGCGAAGGTGTGACGCGTTGCGTGCGGTGGCTTTTTTTCAATACCGAGCTGCTCCAACATCGGGTAATAATCTCGCTTCCGGAAGTTTTCAGCTACTTTTTGCCCGTCATACCCGGAAATCAGAAGATCACCGTCTGCTCTAGCTGCGATCTCTGCAAAGTAGGCACGCCCCTCTGGGCGGATCGGTATGATTCGATTTCGGCCCGCTTCTGTTTTTTCGCCGCCGATAACATAGGTTTCATGATATCCGGAAAGCGGCAGGGAAAACATTTCGCCGATGCGCATCCCGGTGTAAATCAGCATGAGGGTGAGTTTTGCTGCGGGTGTTCCGGCTGCTTCCATTTTTTTGATATCTGAATCTGTAAACACAGCTTTTTCTTTCGGCTTTTCACCGTCTAGCTTCACAAATCTGGCGTAGTTTGTCGTAGCAGCCTCCTCGCGCACGGCCCACTCTGATAGTTGCACAAACAGATGCTTGTATTTGGCTTGTGCGGAGCGTGACTTGGCAGCTTTGTTGTTATCAATAATTGACTGGAAGTCCTTTACGCGCAGGGAGCGAAACTGCCTACCATAGAGCTCCTTGCTTTTTGCGTAAGCGTTTTCATATGCGGCAATGCTCTTTTCTCCAATTTCCCGGAAGTGTTCCGCTTTCCATTCCTGAAATACCTCTTCGAATGTCATATTGTACCGCTCTGAGATTGATCTACCAGCCAGTCGCTCTATGGCTTCCATGGCCTCTGTTTTCTTCGCGTAATACCCAATGACCATCTTGTTTTTAGCCGCGACCCACGGACGGCTGCGACGGCCTGACAGCTTGTAAACCGTGCCTGTCCCGTTTGCCCGTTTGAGTGCCTTCCGCTTTTCTTGCACCTGTTTTTTTCCGCACCACGGGCAGAACATGGCCCCGTCGGGAATGTCTCGACCGCATTTGATACATCCCATGTTTTCCCTCCTGCAAAAAAGGGATATCGGCTTTCGCTGATACCCCCGCACTATCAACTCTTGTCTGTTATCCAGCCTGTGTCTGGGTGCGTCACATCAAATAGAAGCATTGCTATGACAAAGACGAGTAAAATCAGGCAGAGAAGAACAGCAAAGCGCAGCCACCGATTTTGCAGTGTAAGCATTCTGTTGTAATGCGCTTCCGTTTGCTTGATTTGCTCCTCGTAGATTTCCCGCACCTCACTGTGCGGTTCGGTGCCTCCGATTTGATACCCAACTGCATTTGCTACATCGATAAGCGTCTGCGCATTTGGGCTGGTTTCTGGGTCGTTTCGCAGCAATCGGTCAACGGTTGTCTTTGATACCTTCGCCGAATCCGCAATCTGCTGGTTCGTCATGCCGGTCGCCTCTTTTTGTGTAATAATGCCAAAAATAATGTCCTGAACCGTCGTAACAAACACTCCCTTTTGTGCAGCATTTTTTATGGCGACTGTACGGCGTACATTTAGTTTGCCTTTTGCATACTTGCGTATTGAGATTGTCGCGTTTCAGTAGTAGTCTCATGACAGAAACGTAATGATGCTAGGAGGTGACGACATGCAAAGCATCCATATTATCGCCGACGGAAATAAAGTGAAGATCGTCGTTGACGGCGTAACTTTTACCGATCTGCATAGTTTCTCACTTGACTACGTGAAGGGCTGCCCGCTGCTGTTTTCCTGCGTCGCGAATGTCGGCGGGACGCAGGAGCAGCAAAAAATCTTACATTAGCGGCAATATGGTATATTTTGTGCGCCTCATTCGATTTCCCAGGAATTTCCGCAGTTTTGGCACAGGCATATTTTTGCGCTCCTGATTTTCGTTTTTTCGGTTCCTTTGCTCTTTTTCCAAAAAAGGTTGGACATACCGAGGGTACACATAGCAGTGACGCCCCTTGCAGCGTTATTCATATGACCACCAAATCCGTTTCCATGCTTCTTTGTTTTGCTTGCAACCTGTTCCATAGAAATTGTTACATTTTCGCTTCCACAATCTGGACAAACCATTGTAGTACCTCCGTGTTTTGCTTAGTTTCATTTACATATCCATATTACCACTTCATACGTTTTTTACAAACCGTAATACTCCACAATTTTAATGATCTATTTTTGTCACAATTCAACGAAAGGGGTAGGAGCGTGAGAGAAAAAGTTACGCCGTTGACAAAAGAACAATCCTCGCATATAGTAACGGTGGAAGAAAAACGCGTAGAGATGGCATCCGCACTTGCGGAATCCGTGATGCACTTGTCGGCTGATGAGCAGGCGGCATTGCTGCGCTTCATCAAAGGAGGGCTATATGGAAAACGGGAAAATGTATAACGAGGTTTGCAGATACTGCAAACACGTTGTGATCTATCCTCTCGGCAATGGAGAATACAAGATTCTATGTGGCAAGGAGCTTGCAGCAGCCTGTCGAGATTTCGAGTTTAAGAACGAACCAATCGCCAGAGAAGCTTAATGCAATACCACAAAGGTTCCGACGCTAACGCTCCGACAAGTGCGGAGAATAAGGCAATTTTCCATTCGTGGCGGAATATCGCAGACTGTGCTTGCTTCGCATCCTCTTCCGCTTCAAAGTAATGGATTCCGCTATCCGTGGGGTATACATTGTAAATTTCTCCGTCCTTGTCTTTTTCGTATTCCACAAAACCCATTGAGCGGAGCACCTCGAGAGCGTCGCACCCCGCTGCGCTGTCCGGCAATCCTCGGCGGTCGATGTAAACAGAGCCGATCATATGCCCGCGGACATTTTCTCTGTTATGTTCGAGGATGATGCGCATAGCGGCGTCCCTGTCCTTCTTTGATACGCTCATTTTGTTTCCCTCTTGCTTTTCAGATAACCGATATAACGACTGACCTCCCGCAAGTCCTCTACGGAAGCAGAGCGGATGAAATTCAATATCTGCTGAGCGACTGAACTCCCGACCTCGCCGGTTCCGGCGGGGTCTTTTTTTGCTTCTTCGCCCTTGAGGTATTCGACGGTTACGCCGAAATAGTCTGCAATCTTTAACAAAGTAGCTGTTCTCGGATTCGATCCACTTTTCCAACGAGAGACAGACGGCTTGCCGAGTTTAAGCTCAATCGCCACCGCCGACGGCGACTTTCCAACAGAATTACATAGCCTTACATAGTTTTCGTAAAAATTCATAATTTACACACCACTGTTTTGTGCAATATGGAAAAGTTTAATTTGTTATCACTTTATTCTTGACAGTTGCGTTTGTTATCGCTATAATGAAAGCACGAGTTGCAAACGATAACAAAACCAAGACCCAAGACAAAAGTCCTGCGTCAAGCTATTTCGTTCCTTGCAAGACCATAATAGCACGGATTGTTAACATTTGCAACCGCAAAAAACGACTGCTGCCCGAAAAATTTGAAACCGCCGCCCGTGCTGCGAACACGGACGACGGCTCCACCGGAATTTGTTTACCAGAACACATTACAACCCGTGAGCGCCCGATTTCACGCAACCTCCACATTGCCTCGGGAGGCGCGATTCATCGTTGCCTCAAGTGCTTCTGAGGCAGCGCCCAAAGATACGTGTTCGTAGCACGTTTCTTTATGTGCCGCTCACTTTAGCAGTTCCGGTTCTGCTCCTTGCCCTAACGCATCGCGCCGTTTCTTTGGTCTGGAACTGGCAAGTTCAAAAGTTTGGTCAATGCGACCACCCCCTTAAAAATGCCTCATAGGGCTACAGACAGAATATCAGATTTTAGGGCAGCAGTCAACATATTAAACGCAAAGGAGGCAAAACGATGCCGGAAAAATGGACGGGGAGGCTCGTTGGTAAGATGCACAACGAGCGCGTCACCTTCGACGAGCTCGCGAAAGAGATGGGCGTAACGAAGCCGTATGTTTCGATGCTTCTCAACGGGAAGCGCAAGCCAGAGGGCGTACAGAAGCGAATGGAGAAAGCGCTTGACGCAATTTTACAACGCCGAAAGGAGGACCGACATGCACACGCCAAATAAACCGACCTGCGACCGGGACTGCTTTCACTGCCCATACCCGGACTGCATTCTGGATGAGGAGGACATGAGCCCGGAGTAATGGCGCGGCAGCATGGAACGCGAGAGAAGCATCAAACGGGAGGGACGCAGCAAGCTCGCGGCCTATCAGGCGGCGTACTGCCAGGCGAACAAGGAAAAGATCGCGGCTTGCAATGCGGCGTACCGGCAGGCGAACAAGGAAAAGAAAGAAAAAGCCCCGCCCGGTCTGACACACCGAGCAGGGCAGCGAAACAACAAGAATCCAAACAAAATCTTATGTTCCTGTGCTGATTATAGCACAGGGGAAAGGAAAAAGCAATGATTCAAACATTAACGCTCAATGAGGCGGCGGCTTATCTGCGTGAGCGGGGGCTTTCCATTTCCAACGAAACACTCGCGGCGGGGCTGGAACAAGGCGTGTTCGCATTCGGCACAGCCTTCCGCGCAAACGGAAAAAATCGCGTCGTGATGATCTTCAAGCGGCTGCTTGATCAGTGGATTGCAGAGCGGGAGGTGCATTGAGATGTTGCCAAATCCGTGCGAGGGCTGCAACAGAAACACGCCATGCGGCGGGTGCATGTGCCCTATGTTCAAATATTACTTTCGTGTCAACTGGGCGGCGGTCTTCGGGCCGTTCCGGCGGCTGCGGGATAAGAAGACGGGAGGCAATGCGTGATGGCACTTACCATGCTTTTCCTGGTTATCGCCTTTGTTCTGTTTCTCCTGCTTGATTGGATTCGCGATAACGCAGAATCCCGGCAGTCGCTTCGGAAGCTCCAGCATGACAATGCCACCCTGATGGCCCAGCTGGACCGCAGCGCTGCCCAGGCGAAGCAGCTGCGGAGAGAGATCAAGCGGCTGCAGAACCGGCTTGACGGCGCGCAGTTTCTCCTAGACAGTGACCGGGATATCCGAATCATGGAGCTGGAGGCGGAGTGCGGACGGCTGCGCAAGCGGCTGGAGATTCGCGAGAAGGTCCAGGAGGTGGCGGAATGAATCAGCCCATTCCAGATAACCACGATGCGTTCCGCGCACACGATGATGCGCAGGAGCGGCGACTTGAGGGATTGCCGATTTGCGCAGATTGCGAGGAGCCAATCCAAGAGGAATACTTTTATACGTTTGCCGGAAAGAACTACTGCGCAGCATGCACGGAGTTGCTGCACATCCGCTTTTCGTCGTGAGGGTGTAACGAATGGCAGAGATCACAAAAGTAAGAACCGCAAACAGGGAAGAATGGAAGGCCCTGCGCAGCCGGTATATCGGCGGCTCTGATGCCGCGGCCGTTGTTGGCATGAACGCATATGTCTCCCCGTATAGCCTGTGGGCGGAAAAAACCGGGAGTCTTCCGGGATTTTCAGGAAACCTGGCAACTGAGGTCGGCGCGTACCTGGAGGAATTCGTAGCACGGAAATTTTCAGAGATTACCGGGAAGAAGGTACGACGGGCAAATCAGAGCTTTCTCAATAGTGATTATCCCTGGGCCATTGCAAACATCGACCGGGAAATCATCGGCGAGGACGCCGGGCTTGAGATTAAAACGACGGACACGATGAACCTGAAGAAATTCCGGGGCGGCGAATATCCGGCAAACTACTATGTCCAAAGCGTGCATTATCTTGCCGTCACCGGAAGGCAGCGCTGGTATTTGGCGGTGCTTATCGGAAACCGGGAATTCAGGTGGTTCACGATCGAGCGCGACGAAGCCGAGATTGCGGCGCTGATGACCGCAGAAGCGGATTTTTGGGAGCACGTGAAAACGGGCACGCCGCCGGAAATCGACGGTTCCAGCGGCACGACGGCGGCCCTGACGGCGCTGCATCCGGACAGCAACGAAAGCACGGTTGATCTGTTCTGCCTGGCGGCGGAACTGGACCGGTATGCAGACATTGACCAGAATATCAAAGCTTTGGAGACCGACCGGAACGAATGCGTGAACCGCATCAAAGCATTTATGGGCGACGCCGGAACCGGGGCATGTGACCGGTACAAGGTTTCCTGGAAAACACAGACTCGGCGCACCTTCGATAGCAAGCGCTTCGCAAGCGACCATCCGGATATGGATCTATCCGGCTATTACAAAGAATCGACCGCCCGGGCGTTTCGGGTGATGGAAACGAAAGGAGACTGAGCCGCATGGCAGGAAAAATTCAAAATCAGCTGGCCAATCGAGCGCCAGAGCAGAAGACGATGCAGCAGTACATCAAGAGCATGGAGGGCGAGATCAGAAAGGCGCTCCCTTCCGTCATCACGCCAGAGCGATTCACGCGGATCGTGCTTTCCGCACTCTCCGTCAATCCGAAGCTTGGCAGCTGTACCCCGGCAAGCTTCCTGGGGGCCATGATGACGAGCGCCCAGCTTGGCCTGGAAGTCAATACCCCGCTGGGGCAGGCGTACGTCCTGCCGTACAGCAATAAGGGCGTTCTGGAGGCCCAATTCCAGCTTGGATATAAGGGGCTGATTGACCTGGCGTATCGCTCCGGGGAGGTCGAGGTAATCCAGGCTCACGTCGTCTACGAAAACGACGAATTTGCGTGTGAATATGGACTGGAGCCGAAGCTGACGCACCGGCCTGCAGACCATGACCGTGGTGATCCGATCAAAGTCTATGCCGTATTCAAAACGAAGAGCGGCGGCTTTGGCTTTGAAGTCATGAGCATGGAAGACGTCCGCAAGCACGCGGCGAAATACAGCAAGGCATATAGCAGCAGCTATTCCCCCTGGAAAACGAATTTCGAGGAAATGGCAAAGAAAACCGTATTAAAGCGCGTCCTCAAATATGCCCCGCTGAAATCCGACTTTGTTCGGGCCGCAGTACAGGATGAGACCATCAAACGGGATATCTCGGATGACATGTATTCCGTCCCTTCGGAGACGATCTTTGACGCGGATGCAGAGGAGATTCCCAACGTCGATGCGAATACGGGGGAGGTTGTGAGTGAATGAAAGGCTACAAGGGATTTGAAAAAGGCCTGGTGTGCCGAGGCAAGCAGTACGCTGAAAACACCGTATTCGAAGAAGATGATGCCGAAATCTGCAAAAGCGGGATGCACTTCTGCGCCCTGCCGCATCAAGTGTTTGCGCATTATCCCCCGGGTGAAAATCACGAATTTGCCGAGGTAGAAGCACTGGACGATTCGTCGACGGATGATAATACTAAGTACTGTACCAAAAAGCTACGCATCGGCGCTAGGATCAGCGTATTCGATATGGTGAAAGCTAGTGTTGGCGTATTTTTTGAAAGCGTAGACTTCTCAGGCAGAATCGAGAAAACTGCGAAAGTGATCGGCGCAGCCAACGCCGGGGACTATGGCGCAGCCAACGCTGGGAACTTTGGCGCAGCCAACGCCGGGGACTATGGCGCAGCCAACGCCGGGAACTTTGGCGCAGCCAACGCCGGGGACTATGGCGCAGCCAACGCTGGGCACCGTGGCGCAGCCATAGCGCGGAAAGAAGGCAAAGCGTCCGTTGGACGCAACGGAACCGCCGCTGTGATCGGCAACGGCGGGACTGTCAGCGGGAAGGTCGGCGCGATCCTTCTGCTGGTAGATACGGATGATTACGGCAACACGCTCGATTTTGTCGCCGTGAAAGTGGACGGTGAAACAATTAAAGAAAACACATGGTACAAGCTGGAGTCTGGGAAAATTGTGGAGGTAATCGACAATGCTTAATCAGATCAGCGACTATGAGCTGATGGATATGTACTGGACACAGCATATGTCAGGGAAAGAAATTGCCGCAGTGCTTGGATGTACACCCGCAGCCGTCTGTATGAGAATGAAATCTTCTGGGATCAAGGCCCGTTCGCCGCATGATTATCCGCCAACTAAAAAACAGATCAAGGCATGGAAAGAGAACGGACACAGACTTGGAACATCGGATGCGGCCCGCATGGCAGGGAAAAAGTCTGGCAAGGCGAACAAGGGGCGCCGAAGAAGAGATGATTACGAATTTGGCGGCCATGAAAAAAAGCGCGGTGATGGTTACATAAAAGTCTATGTTCCAGATCATCCAAACGCCACAAAGGACGGGTATGTAATGAAACATATCCTTGTCATGGAGCGCAAAATTGGTCGGCATTTGAACAGCGGCGAAGTTGTTCATCACATAAATCATGTGCGAGATGATAACCAAATTGAAAATCTCCGCCTTATGACGGCTCACGACCATATGTCAATGCACATGAAAGAGCGACACAAGGAAAAGAGGGCTTCAAAATGCTAAACGTAATAACAATTCAAGGCCGCCTGACGCGAGACCCGGAGCTTCGGCACACTACAAACGGGACTGCGGTTGCGTCCTTCGCGCTGGCCGTCGACCGGGATTATACCAGCAAGGACGGCGGCGAACGGGAAACGGACTTTGTCGACATCGTTGCCTGGCGCGGCACGGCGGAGTTTGTCAGCAAGTATTTTACCAAGGGACAGCTGGCAATCGTCTCCGGACGGCTGCAGATCCGGCCATGGACGGACGACAACGGGAATAAGCGCCGAAGCACCGAGGTCGTCGCGGAGCACGTGTATTTTGGCGGCAGCAAGAAAGAAACCGGCAGCGCGGCTCCGCAGGCGGCGGCCCAGGATGGCACGGCCCCGGCGCTGGAAGAACTGCCGGAATGCGACGATGACGGCCTGCCGTTTTGAGAAAGTGAGGTAAAACATGAACGAAGAAGCGAAAACAAGTATTTTGCAAATGGCCAGGGGTGCGATTCAGGAACGGATCGACTATGAGATGGCGAAGGTAATTGACAACATCCTGGACCCGAACACAAGCACGCAGAAAAAGCGCAAGCTGACACTGACGATTGAGCTGCAGCCGGACGATAATCGGCAGACCGTGTTCGTAAATTGCACAGCGAAAAGCGCACTTTGCCCGACGAATCCGGTATCTACATCGCTGTACATCACTGGAGATGGCGCTACTGGCGAAGTGGTAGCCGTGGAAATGGTGCCCAATGTTCCGGGGCAGCAGGATATGTTCGGCGAAGAGCAGGAAGCCGCGCCGATTTTGAAAATGGTAAGAAATGCATAAGGAGGAAGAAAAATGCTGAAAAGTGCAATTGAAAAAATCGAATCCATGGTAGAGCCGAGCGTTTACGAGAAGGATGGCCATTCTTTTCTGATCAATCGGGATGGCGAATTCGCAGAAATCCGCGAGGAAATCGACCTCCCGGAAGTTTTGAAGTTGAACAGTTTGGATGCGATTGTAAAGATGATTCGCACCGAAGCACTCAAGAAATATTCCGGTGCTGGTCCGATTTATATCGATATTCCGTCCCACCTGCTGGTGGAATCATTCCTGCAGCCGCAGACCTGCGAAATTCGGCCTGTGATTTATTCCGTACACGCAACGGCTGTCCCCGGGTGGGATGAAGAAACGAAGCTCTCGTTTGAACGCGCCGCCGTGGCGTTGCAGACGAGATTCCAGGATAGCCCCGACCGTGCTTATACCCTACAGCTACTCAGTCAGATTACCACCGGAGCGAAAGTTACCTATAACGATATCGGGGTTGCGACTACAGTTGTCACGCAAAAGGGCGTTTCGCTGCAGCAAAACGCAACAATAAAACCGCTTGTTTCCCTGCGTCCTTATCGAACCTTCCAGGAGCTGGAGCAGCCGGACGGACTTTTCCTGATTCGCATTGATGAGCGCGGGATTAGTTTTGTTGAAGCTGATGGCGGAATGTGGAAACTAGAAGCCAGAAAGCGTATCAAATCATACCTGGACGAAGCGCTTTCACCTGAAATCGAAGCGGGCAGCGTTGTAGTGATGCTATGATATTCATACTGCTGCGCGGCCCATATAGGGCCGCGCAGCACACAGGAAAGGGGTGGCGATCGTGCCAATCAACAGCAAACAAAAAGGGGCCCGCTTTGAGCGGCAGCTTGCATCCCGGCTGCGGGAGTACGGCTACCCGGCGCGGCGGACGGCCCAGTATTGTGGCAATACCGGCGACGCATCCGACGTCGTCGGTCTGCCGGGCCTGCACATCGAAGCAAAGGCCTGCGAACAGATGCGGCTTTATGATTGGATGGCCCAGGCAAAACGCGATTGTGCGGGCACTGAACGGCTTCCAGCGGTATTCCACAAGCGAAACAATCACGAGATTTTGGTGACGCTGGAACTGCCGGATTTTATGGAAATTTACCGGGAATACGAGGTCGGGATGGATCTGAAAGGAAAGGAGACTCCATGAATCAATACGATATGCTGGAAACTGCGTTCCGCAACGGCTTTGCTTTTGGCCGGGCGTCGCGGACGAAGGACAATCAGCCAACCTACGCCGCTGCGCTGGAGAAATTCGGCGGGAAAATGCAAGCGACCGTCTGCGTCGAAGAGCTTTCCGAGCTGCAAAAAGAGCTTTGCAAATACATCCGCGGCGGCGGCGATCCGGATCATATCGCGGAGGAAATCGCGGACGTGCTCATCACGGTAGATCAGATGGTGCAGCTGTTTGACTGCGCGGAAGCGGTAGCGCACTGGTCGGATGCCAAAATTGCGCGGCTTGCGCAGCGGTGTGCGGAAACGGAGGGAAAAGAAAATGTATAATGATCCTGTGAATCATCCGGCACATTACACGAGCGGCAGCATGGAATGTATTGACGCCATGGTATCTGCCTTTGGGGCGGCCCAGGTGGCCGTATACGCGAAGATTGCGGCGTTCAAGTATCTGTGGCGGGCCGACCACAAAGGCGGCACAGAGGACATTGAAAAGGCCCGCTGGTACATCAACAAATATCTGGACCTGCTTTCCGGAGGTGACGACTATGACACAGTGTGAACGCATCCTCCGCCATTTGCGGGACTATGGCAGCATCACCCAGGCCGAGGCCATGACAGAGTACGGCTGCTATCGGCTGGGGGCTAGAATTTTCGATCTGAAGAACCAGGGGTATGAGATCACCGGCGCGACTGAGTGCGTCAAGAACCGCTACGGCGAGACGTGCCATATTAAGCGCTATCGCCTGGAGGAAGGAGGGACAAGCCGTGAGAGTGCAATTAGGTGAACGGGTGCGTTTCCTTCCGCCGTGCTTTAACAGAGACGACACCGAGAACATGGTGACGGGCCGCATCGTCTACATCAACCGGCAGCACCGGCATTATTTGGCCGAGTACCCCGCCGGTCGGCAGGCGCTGCGAGAGGCGTTCAAATACGCAGAAGAGGGGTGAGCGCGTGGCGGAAGAAGTGCAAAGATCACAGTTTACATTTTACGAATCGTTTGCAAGGGCTGGTGGCCGCATTCGAAAGAAAACAGATCGGTGCGCATTCTATGATGCGCTGATCGAATATGCCCTGTATGGCGTCCTCCCAGATCTGGAGAGCCTGCCGGATGTTGTGGCGTTGGCGTTTGAATTGGTGCGGCCGAATCTGGATGCCAGCAGGCGGAAAGCCGGTGGTGGAGCGGTAAAAAAAACCGATAAGATACCGGAAAGATAGCCGCAAGATACCGATAAGATACCGGAAAGATAGCCGCAACAAGAGAGAGGAGGAGTAAGAGAATAAGTAAGAGTACAAGTGTAAGGTAGAGTACAAATGTACTTAGTGCTCAGAAAATTATAGCTTATCCCTCTATACTTACTTCGGCGGCTCTATGTAAGACTTACTAAGACGTAAGAGGGCTGATGCAAAAAGGAGCTGATATCGTGACAACAGACGAGACGCGGAAGGTGCTTTGCTATTTGCGAGAATGCTTCCCACGCAAATTCGAAAGCAAAAGCACCGCCGCCGAGAAAAAAAGAATGATGAATTCGATTTTGAAGCAATGGCAAAAGTTTTTTGCAAAATACAGTTTCTCGGAAGTGATGGGCGCAGCAGAAATGTACGTCGGCGCGTACGGTGGAAAATATTTTCCAGATGCAAAAGAAATTTTTGATTTGATCCGGCCTGACCCGCTGGCATCCTTTGATCGATTCATACGGTGGAGATACCACATGGAGGATCGGACAGATTTGCGGATGGATCAGTTGCTGCTGGAGGTTGATTATCTGGAATGTCGGACAAGGCCAGTGGAGGTGGGCGATGATTGCTAGAGTTTTCCCGCGAAAAACAAACGCATCTCCGATGGATGGCATGGCTTTTTTCCGGGAACCGACAATCGAAAATATTTCTGATTGCATTGAGGCAGGCGTTACAGAGGTGCATATTTCCGTTACCTTCACGTGGGATATAAACAGGGCTGAAGAGCTGTACTACGCATGGCAAATTCTCGGGGT
>ENA-OPYH01000229-OPYH01000229.1-human-gut-metagenome-genome-assembly--contig:-NODE-229-length-36266-cov-6.751402_pt1 | contig 36266 bp, 28 predicted proteins | sample MGYA00241254_ERZ501488 | MGnify/ENA primary metagenome ERZ501488 (study PRJEB25962, sample SAMEA2042660) | human gut metagenome | biome: human gut; feature: human-associated habitat; material: faeces...
TATCATCTATAATTATGGCAAATTTTGTGATGATTTTAAATCCACCCTGAAACTAGGCGCTTACCATAAACTTTCCTATTTCCATGTCGCCGGTTTCCACCAGCAGGTGAAAATGGTTCGTCATAAAACAATACGCAAGTATCATACATCCATTATCTTCTGCTGCTGTTTTCAACAATTCGGTAAATACTTGGTAATCAAATTCATCTTGGAATATTTCCTGCCTTCTGACACCCCTCTCCATAAGATGATAGGTTGCTCCCGGAAACCATTCTCTTAATCTTCTTGCTATCTTCTTTCTCCTTTCTAGTGATGATATCATCAATGATATCCATTTACATTAATCATTCCATGTTATCACATACTTTCAATTCTATATGCTTTCCTAATGCACCTGCATATTTCTGTAGCACCAATAACGTAGGTACTCTTCCACCACTTTCAAAACGAGCTATATTGGAGGCCATCATCCCGGTTAATTCCGCCATATCCGACTGCGTCAGGCCCTGATTATGTCTCTCTTCCACCAACTGATGCACAATTTCACCTGAACTATCTAAAATCTGTTTTTGGATTTCCTCTGCATATGCCCTTAATCGTCTTTCCCTGGCTTCTCTTTCCTTTTCATAATCGCTTCTATTATTTTCTATCATCAAAATCATTCCTCTTCGTCTTACTATATTTCTATAGATATTATCATAAATGATATTTTCGTTCAATACCCCATTAAAAAAGTTTATATTTTTTTAATGGGGTCAGACCCCAATGTGCCCGCTACTTTTCCATCAGTCTCCCCCTATCCTTTACCTTAATCCTTGCTTTTATCCATTTCAATGATGTTTTAAACCTCTGATTTCTAATATTTAAAATTGAAAATAATCCTGTAAATATTAGAATGGCGGAAATGCCTTTCAATCCCATAAATACAATTTCGATGAGAATTCCAGATCCGTTTGGCATCAAATTTGCTACAAAATAGCATGCTGCCGAACAGATAATAATCTTACTTACCATAAAGAGCTGCTCTACAATAAAAGGCATCATCTTTTTTCCATAGTAATATTTAAAGGTATAATAAGTAGTAAGTGGAAAGTTTATAAATATAATGGTAAAAATAGTAGCAATTACAATTCCTGTAACACCAAAGAAATAACCTAGTCCTATATTGAGAATCAAATTAAAAAGCGCTTCAATAAAGCCCCTCCACTTGCCATACCACCACAAGCCTGCCGCATCGAAATACTGTGCTTGAACATCACCAATCTTTTGCAAAATGAAGTAGAGTGAAAACAAAATCATAATTGTTTCACTGAACATCAAATTTTCCCCCACCCATATCCTCATAAATGGTTGGTACATTGTAATAATACATGATGTACACAAACCAGAAATCATCATATACAAGAAATTGATGTTTCTCATATCTTCCAAATTTTTCTCTTTGCTCTCAACAGCTACACTGTTGCCTACACCAGCCGCGATAGCGCTCATCAAAACAAGTAAAATTGATGACACGGCATTAATAATATAATAATAATTATTATACATTGCAACTGCTTGTAAGCCCAGGAAAGTAGATACTATAATACTATCAAGTGCGTTCCTACTAACTGCTGCAACTTTAATGATCATCAAGCCAGTAACCCTTTGCTTGATGTCATGACCTAATTCTTTGGAAATCTCGCCATGGCATTTATACTGTGGAAATAACTTATCAGCACAATAAGAATTAATTAAGTTGCTTATAAGTACTGAGACAATCTGTAAAATAATAAACCAGTAATAATTGCGTGTTAAGAATAGGAAAATAATTTGTGAAATATTGAGCAAGATACTGGTAACTATTGTAATCTTACTTGTCACATCATCTCGCTGGCATGCATGAATTAAGCTTTGTTTATAAGCAAAAAGGAAATACGATACAACAGTATTAATTATGTATAGGCCGAAAAGAATATAAATATTAATGTCTAAAGGAACATCTCCGCTAACTAAATTTGAAATGAATGGCATTAATATGACGCCAATTACTATAATACTAACGCCAATAATTTTGTAAATTTTTTTATATAGATTCAATAAAGCACAGACAAGCTCATCATCCCCTGTAGCAATAGGCTTGTACATGCTGTAAACAATTGCACTGCCTACACCTAGTTCTGTCAGATTGAGCACCGTCAATATGGAAGTAAAAAGACCATTAAGCCCTAGATATTCCGCTCCAAGTGCTTTGATAATTACTGTTCTAGACAGAAAAGGGAGTAGCAGCCCCACAATTCTACTGATTATTCCCCATGCTCCATTCCTTTTTGCGTTTTTTGTCCGACTTTCAGCCATATCTTATTAACCTCGTCTTTTCAAATAAATATCTGCAATAATCGTCCCTGTTGTCATCATTTTTATCTTGCTTTTTTTATCAGGACCATTTAACGCAACCATTTCAGTATAATATTCTTTCGCCTGTTTTCTTAGTCCATTTCTAAAACAGACGTCTATTTTCTGCATAAGATAATAATAAGTTACTCTTTTTTTGTAATTATCCCGTTCTTCTTGCGGCATCTCTATATGGTCTAAAGTGTCTAAAATCAATTCTTCATACTTTTCATATTTTTGTATTGTTACTTCTGGAGTTTCTTTTGACGCATCGGATAAACTGCCTTTATGAAGAAAATAATTATACAAAGGTTCATCAATATATCCACATTTATATTTATACAAGACAGGAAGAAGCATTTGCCAGTTTTGTCCTCTTCTTGTCGGAAAAATATATCTATTGGGATTAGAATCTAAAAAAGCAGCCACTCTCATCATATAACATCCCGGCTGAAGCCATGCCTGATTGCTAAGTAAATAGTCTTCAAACAGGTCTTCTTTCCAGCGATTTGTATACTTTTGAGCTCCATATTCTACTATCTCATTCGGCTTCGCATCGTAAATTCTTGCAAAATCTGTGCGAACAATCCCATAGTTTTGGTTTTTTTCCAGGAAGTTTACCTTTTTCCAAATTGATTCAGGGGCCAAAGTATCATCCACATCGGGCCATATAAGGAATTCACCAGCAATGTAATGAACCGCTTCTGCCATGCTAGCTCCGGTTCCTATATTCTTATGATGATGATATTCAAGAACAATGCCGTTTGCTTTAAACACCGTATCATAAGATAAGATTTTCTCTTTTGAATTGTCTGTTGATCCATCATCTATAAAGATTAACTGACAATTATGATAATCTTGATCCAATAATGATTTTGCATACCTATCTATATATTTCTCGCCGTTATAGCATAACGTTATAATGCTTACTAACTTTTCCATAATCACAACCTTATTTATTTATCAATTTAAGCAACAGCTGCTTTACTTTTAATTCCAAACCATCCCTTTTCTGGTTTTTATTTTTATATGCGTCCCAGCCTTCCTGCAATTCCTTATAAATGTAGTCTCTTCTAGATGGTCTAGCAGACGGTCTCCTTAACTGATGATTAAAAATACATTCTTCTTTATAGTCCATTTCGGCGAATGTAAACATATTGCTACATTCATTCCAGAAATGTTTTCCTTTTTCTGTGTTTATCAAAATGCTAGAGATAATATTATTTTTCTCCAAGCCCGAATATAATCTATAACTGTCGCAATCTCCAATTGTTATGTCTGATACACGTTCTTCCCTCGCGTATTGACATTCATAGCAGCATTCCCGATATGATTCAGCATTAATAAATGGAGCATAATATAAATCTCTCGTTCCTGGTTTTGCTACCATCTTTCCATTTTCTTCATAGTTAAGGTCAAAGGCCGAACGCCTCTTATCTGCCTCATAACGATGGCGGAATCTTAATGTTGTAACATCCTTTGGAATCTCATGTTCTACATAGTTCTTTAAGAATTTCGGACTAGGAACACCATGGCAAATAATATCCACAGTCACCAAATTATTATATTCTTTGCCTAAATACTTCCTTAAAGCTGCAATTTGGCAGGGCGTTCCACTGAACAGAACATTGACCCCTTGCTCTAGTCTTTCCTTACATTTTAGAAGTACACCACAAATATCGCTCTGCACATACTTAGAATTCTGCAATAAGTGCAGATTTTGCATACAATCGGCTTCAATATGCTCACATTTTCCTTCAGGCATATGAAGGGCAGCTCCATATACTACCCCCTGTAAATCTTCTATCACATGCTTTGCAAAAGTAACAAAGGCACCACCAGAAGCACTGTTTTTAACATAATCATTATTTCCTGTGCCACATAATGTCTCGTTAGGATAAGTTAATGCGATACTATTGATCTGTGGGCACTTATTTGCACAAATTCCGCATTTTACACAGAGACTTTCATCTATATTTGGAAACAAAAATCCCTCATCTGAAGGCCTCATTGAAATAGCTTGCTTAGGACAACTGTTGAGGCAAGCTGTACATCCAGTGCAACTATTAGTCTCTAATTCATCGATTCTATGATATACCTTAGATTCTGCAGTGTCAGTTTTTTCGTTCTCCTTTACACTGTCCAAAGCTTCTTTTAAATAATGTAATGAATCTTCACGAAATTCTGAAATTTTGGAATTTACGGTATCATAATCTATATTAAAATCAAATTCGGCAGGTAAATTTTTCTCATAAATAAACCTGTTCTCCAAGCCAACAAGCTGTAGAATATTCGTCATTCTTTCTTCGTGCTTTGCCCATTCATTTTCTTCTCCTCTATGAATGAGATAAAAGGGCTTATTCATAATAAGAGAGAATAACAGTCCGTGAAATGAATTTGTAATGACAAAAGAAGCATTATAGAATAATTCTACGAACTCTTTAGGCCCGATTGCTGTTTTAAAATCATTTGCTTCATTACACTTTACTTCTGTCGATGACATCGGAATATATCGTACATCTAATCCCTTCTGGCTAGCAATTTTATCAACACTTTTCTTGATATTAGGAGTTATACCTTGAAAAAGATAACATAAGATATATCCACGTCCAGTTATCTCTTTTAGGTTTAAATTTTCTTTCCACTCGTCCTTTTTAAATAGCAATGTAGGATCGACAACAAGGTGCGCTATTTTTCCTATAGATTTTTCAATATAATCTTGACCATATCTTTCGCGGCATGACAAATAAGCAATCCCATTAAGCCACTGTTGATATTTTTCTCGTTCTTCAAGGGTTTCAGAGTCTCTCCCTGTTAAACTCGGTGCATATGATAAACGTTTGTACTCAGGTGCAAAAGTTAGAAAATAAATATCTAAATTTTGACCAATATCAGACCATACCATATCGCTTCCAGTTACAAAAGCATCGTATGCCGATTGCTTTTTTTGTAAATCCATGAGGTCTTTATAAACTATTCTACTAACACTCATGTATCTTTCTCTAAAAATTTGAAAAAGTTCCACCTTTTTGTAATCAGCATTTCTAGCAATTAAATAAGATTTTACACTAAAATTATTGTTCTTCAGAACTCTGTAATAAAGCTTCAATTTGTTCTGCATTATGTTTTCGCGATTGGTAACAGCTACACGTATAAACTCCGCTGAAAAACCAAACTTCTCTATCTTCTTTTGAAGAGCATATGCCTGTAAAACTGCTCCGTAATTAACCACATCATAAAAGGTTAACATTCCAATTTTCATATTGCTATATTCCTTGTTTTCATATTTTCTAATACTATTCTCTAGCAAAAATTATATCCGAAGACATCAATTCTTCATAATCTTCCCGATGCCAAATACGCGTTTTCCCTCTGTTCCAATCAATAAGTCTCATCGACATGCACATATCGTTATTAAGTTGTTTTTGATAAAAACTTATCCTTAAACGCACTATTAATAAGCAAAGTCTATAAAAATAATACTTCATCGCAACAAATCGTATCATGAAATACTTGACAAATAAAACATTCATGATTAACGACATAATGTGCAAAACTGTCTGTAATTAAGAACCAGTTAGGTCCCTTTTTTAATTCTATTTCTCTATTTCGTTGTACTCCAAACATCCTTTGTATAAAGTTAAATATGCTAACAAACAATTTTGCTTCTCTACTATAGATTTTCCAAAACGCATAATGATAACATACTCTGTTTCATATATAAATACTTACTTTTCAACTTTAACAAACTCAACACCATTATTTTCACAGAAAAATGAATGAATATAATTCTAAGATTTTATAGACAAATCTTCTTCTGGTAACAAATGATAATAACAGTACCCCCTATCATCATCTCTAATTTTAAAAGGACCAATTCACAATTAATTTGACTATCCCCACTAAACATTTGTTCTATTTGCGAAATATAAGCCACTATTACAGACAGCATTTCGAATGGAATCCTCATCAAAAGATTTATTTTTCCACCTTAATCTGTGCTTCTATTTCATCTCTAACTAGTTTTATGTTCTGAATATTCTTATAGAGAAAATCTCTTTGTACTACATTCAATTCATATTTGTTTAGATCTTCAGCCCATTTTTGATAATCTATAACAGAATAGCTTTCTAACGCATATGTTTTTGTCATCCCCCCATTAATCCTTTCATTAAGCAAGAACCGCTTTGTCGGTAAATGTTTTTGTGTTGGATAGTAATTCTTCAGATCTTTCCACTTTTCATTTGCCATTCCTCTGTTCAATCCATTTCCGTGAGTTATTAACATATATGGTATCGGAAGCGAAACTTGATACATAGCAATTCGGTTCTGATATCCTGCTTTTGCTGCTGCTTGATTTAATATATGCATTACTTCAATATGCTCTGGATGCCAATCAAAATAGCATGGAACCATAATTACATCTACAACATTAGATTCTAGATATCCTGACAGAAATTCGACTTTATCCTCAGATATTTTTATCAATGAATATCCATACTTTTCTGAAGGATTCTGCATCTCTTCAAATCTAGTTTTATGGAGTTCTTCTGAATCGCCACCTTCCATATCCATATTTAAAACGGTTATTTCATTCTTTTTATTTTGTAAAAGCTGACTACATCCAACCCATTCATCGTCAGAATGTGGAGCTAAAATAAGAATTCGATAATTTGAAATTTCTTTTATCTCTTTTTCAGGCATCTCTTTCCGACAGGATCGATAGTCGTTGTTCCAGTCTAACTTCATCTTACATATCTTTATAAAAGAGCATATCTTTCTTACTAAAATATTCACTTTATTCACCATACACTTCTATATGTTTTCTGGCCACTTCGTCCCATGAGAATTCAGAATCCACTCTCCTTCTCATATCTTCTAATTTAAGCTGATCTGACGATGTATTCATCACTCTTGTAATTTTTTCTCTTATATCTGCTTCATTTGATGGAGAAAAGGTTGTACACCCATTTAATGCCTTATAATCTAGTATTGGCAGTGTATTAGAAATAATAGGGATTGCTCCGGCCATTATACCTTCAATAATTGTAAGTCCAAAAGTTTCATTAAACGAAGAAGAAACTATAACTTTCGCATTGCAATAAGCTGACTTTAATAACTCGTCTTCTCGGTTCAACCATCCCAAAAAGTGGATATTGGAAGATCCTTCTGCTGCTTCTAGACACTTTTGATAATATTCCCGTTCTACAGATGACTCCCCTCCGATAAATACTACATCTATATTCGTATCTTTCATCGCATTAATTACCGCAAATTGGTTCTTATTCTTATCAAACCGTCCAACTTCGAGAGCATAATCACATTCTTTTCCGATTACCTCATATATACTTCTGCCATTAGATGTTATTCTATCTGCTCCATTTGGGATCACAATAATTTTGCTTTTAGGGACATGATAATATTGTTCAAGGAACTCCGCTTCTTTCTTCGTTTCAGCGATAATAGAATCCGCGAGATCACATATATTAAACAGGATCTTATAGGTTGTCATAATAGGTATTTTTCGTAATGCCCAATATAACTTTAGCTGCAATGCACCTGAAAGAATCACAACCGATGAAATAATGACCTTTAATCCATTCTCCTTGGCATATTTAATAAGTGTGTAGCTGTCTTCCTTGAGCATAAATACGTGAAGGACATCATAGTCTTTAATCTTTGTTTCGTATTTATTAAAGTACTCAACCTGTAAGCCTGTTTTTCTCAGCGAATTTACTATAGATAATATTCGGTTTCTCACACCGCCCGAAACATTCTGAAATGCAGTATCATATGTATCTATTAATATCTTTTTCACTCTAACTTTAATTCACTCCTTTTATACGATTGGAATTGCTATTTTTCTTAATTTTGTCAACAATTATTCTTATGAGTTTAATATTTTAGTTTTCTTGTTTAAGGAAGGATGTATCATATTCACTCTCTTGCTCAAAAAGGATGCCGCCCCAAAACACCCAAAATAATAGAACATTCCATATTGTCAATGATATCTGTAACGGCACCATTGAGCAAATCAGACAACCTAACAAAAATATTTTCTTGTTTCTATACTTCAATAAAATTAGTTTTTTTATTGCCCAAATTAGAAGAGCAACAAAAACAAAAAAACCCGCTAAGCCAAACATTACTGCTATGTCAAGTTCAACATTATGTGTATATCCGTGATAATATGTTTCAAAAAATCCTACACCAGTTCCAAAAGGATGAGCCCTAATAACTTGTAATGCATCATCCCAGATATTTGTTCTTACTGATGTAATGATGCTAGAATCATTTAACAAAATTTTAAAAGTATTTATTGAATATGTATCTTTAACAAATAGCTCAGCAATTGAAATGGTCCAAGTTAGTATCTGTTTCCAAAAAACTAACGCCAGCACCAGCATTATATATAAAATCATTTTTTTTAATATCATTCGCTCTTTTGTGATGATAGTAGCAAATAATAAAACTAATGCTGTAATTAATGCCCCCTTATTTCCATATACCGCAATCAAGATAAGATCGATAATTATTAGCAAACCACACCATTTATGTTCAAATTTATAATAATTTAAAACGATTCCAGCGAAAGAATATGTCAACATTGTAAATCCATATTCCATATATCCACCAGTCAATATAAATCCTATAAATGGATCCGCGATGATAATAACAGTTGCAACAATAGACAGTCTGCTAACAAAGAACAACACCTTAGAATAATCTTTTACACTTGTCAATAAAAAGAGTGGAATAATTCCATAAATAACGAAATTTATAATATATTGGTCAACAACACTATAGTTACCTATATATTTCCCCCATAATAAAAACGTAACAAAAAAGACCGAAGTTAAAAGCCAAATTGTAAAATTTCTGTAGCTTATAGTTATGGATATCATCAATCTTTTTATCACAACTAGTAATACACAAGTTAAAAGGATCAATGTTGAATATGGCGAAAGCAGTGCTAAAATTGGTTTTATAATCGCAAAAATATATAAATACAGGACAAATAAAAATTCGTTGTTATTTCTATCAATTCTCATGATTTCCCCACATTTCTAGTAAATACATACTTCATCAAACAACAAGCGAAGGAGATTGGCACGGTTTTGCAATAACGGCACCAAAAAGAAAAAGTTCCCAAATAATCTTTCTCTTTTAAATACCCCAGAAACATTCCTCTGTATCTATGTAACAAAATCTTTTTTTTTGACCCTCTTTTTTCTTTTTCGCATTGTTCTAATATGTCACTATATGAGTTTAAATAATGCATTGTTTGTTCTTCATTCTTTTTAGGGTTACCCGCCACATTAGATCGATCCGATACATCAAACTCAACAAGAGATTTTGATACAACTCCAATCCGTCCCCCCCCTCTAAAATAACGCAGCATAAAAGCTGCTTCTTGATGTCTCATAAAGGTCTCATCCCATCCCCCACATGCAACAGCATCTTGTTTCCACATCATGATTACATTTGTATAAATCAAGTGGTCTCCGCTTAGTATGTTATAAGAAAGATCACCCATTTCTGTCGGAATGACAACACATCCATCTCTATTCCAGCCACAATAAACAGCATGGAATTCAGTATGTGCTAGTAGATACTCAACTTGTTTTTCTATTTTCTCAGGCAGATACCAATCATCATCATCAAGAAATGCTACTATTTCCCCATCAGCATTTTTTATTCCGGTGTTCCTTGCAACAGAGCCATTCATATTTTTTTCATGTCGAATATATTTCACGCGGGGATTATAGTTATATAAAAGCATGCGTTGTTCGGTAGCTATTCTGAATTCTGTATCGGGATCGTTATCATCAACTACAATAACCTGAATATTTTTATATGTTTGATTCAGAACTGACTCAATTGCCCGTGGCAACATCTCCGAGCGCTTATATGTTGGAATTATAATGCTAACTAATGGTCCCTGAGAATTCAAATATATTTCACTTTTACACATATCTTTCGCGCCACCCTTTCAACATAAGGTTTAATGCTTTTAGGAGTCCAACATTGGCTCTATATCTTCTATATTTCGTAATTGCAAAATATAAAAGGTAAAAGCATCCCCAACATCCCATCATTCGACGAATAATTTTGCCGCGCTTCCAAAAATAATCTTCTGTAAATCCTCTAAACCACTTTGAATTTACTTGTTTCACTTCTCCAATATCAATCGGGACGTAATAAGCCCTAAGCCCCTTTTTCAAGCAATCATACATAAAAATATTTTCTTCTCCTGATCCCATCGGTGTACCGCTTCCGTAATCTGTGTCAAATTTTACATTCGCGTCCATTATAGATTTCAACCTAAATGTCATTTGTACACTTGAGACACGCAAAGCTTTTAGGTATCCTATTTTATAGGATTTATTGCTGTATGATTTTCCTTCAAAGAGGACTTTAAAGCAAATAATATCTGCATCTGGAAATTGTGAGTATGCCTGTTGGATTTTTGACGCATACCCATCATACAACACTTCATCATCATCGCAAATCAAGCAAATACCTCCCTTTGCATTTTCAATAGCTTTATTTCGGCTTCTACTCAATCCCCGTTCAGTTGTTGATATAATTCTCCATCCATTATCATTATTTTTGCAAACATAATCTTCAATATCAGACTGATTAATCATCAATGCATCAGTTGTTATTCTAGTAGCATAAAATAAGTTAAAATCTTTTTGATGCATTGCTGAAATAAGAATCTCAACTTTATTTTCCATTTATTTTCCTGTCTATTAAATCTTTAATTTTTAAATATGTCTTTTTTCTATCAAAACAGTTTTCTGCGCATTTTCTTGCATTTAATCCCATTTGTTTGCGTTCTATAGAATGATCCATTAGGTACTGCAGTTTTTCCGCTATATCATCTGCATCACCATTTCTACAATTCATTCCCATATTATACTGTTGTATTAAACCACAATACTCAATACTCTCCTGTGTATTAATCACTGGCAAGGCAGACATAGCATAATCTCCATGCTTATTAATAATGCTTGCCGCGGAACTTCCAATTATTGGATTCACGGTAATGTCACATTTAGTCAATAAAGCACACATCTTTTCATAAGGTAGCTTCCCGCAAAATATTACCTGAGCTGATTTTTCTATAGCATACTGTTCAAATTCTTCTCTCTGGGGTCCATCACCCATTACAATTAACTTCAACTTAGGATTTTGAATCTTATCTAAAGCATCAATAACGCATTTTATGTCATAAGACTTACCCAGCGTTCCACAATAAGCAATCCAAATTTCATCATCTTTTTTCTTGGTAAATGCTTCCTTATTAGCATTTCTATCAAACACCTGCAAATCTGTTCCCAAATAAACAGTTGTTGCATTCTTGCATTTTGAGTTTACAGATTTAGCTCTTGACGCATATGTATCGGATACAGCTACAATTTCATCTGCGGATGCATACACCTTGTCTACACGCTTTTTCATATAAGATGTTATCAAACAATATGCCTTTTCATTCTTAATAACTAAACGATATGCTTCTGGCCAAAGATCCTGAACATCAATCACAAACGGAATATTATTTTTTTCAGCATAACGTGACGCAACCTCAGCAACATTAATAGAAGGAATGGCACAATAAATCAAATCCGGCTTCGAGCATGTTTTGAGATATTTTTCTAAATTTTCTGCCATAACTCGATGACTTATAAAAAGTCTCTTTAATGATACATTCCTTTTATACGAAGGTTCATAAATAAGAGTTGTTTTATAGTCAAACATGCCTTCTGGTACTTTTTCTCTTTGCCTTTTGTCCCTGTGGCAAAAAGAAGATGTTACTAGTTCCACATCATACCCTGTATTTGCCATCATATTTGCTATATAATTAAACCTATTATTGCTGTTTTCACTTCCCGCATCGCAGAAGTGTGCAATAATCATAACTCTCTTTTTCTCCATAATATTAGCCATCATTAAATCTTTTCTCTCTGGCAGGAACTCCAACATAAGTTCCTGGTTTGTCTATATTCTTTATTACCACTGCCCCTGCACCTATAATTGTATTCGACTTTATTTTTTTCCCCTGTATTATTTGCACACCCGTTCCAATTTCAGAACACTCCCCAACTCTCACATTTCCCGAAACATTCACACTTGGATAAATTGTCACAAAATCTTCAATCACATCATCATGTCCCAATGTACAGTCCAAGTTAATAATCACATGCTTTCCAATACTAATATCTACTGTAGCAATTGTACCTGCGCATATAATAGTTCCCTCGCCAATGACAACTCTCTTCGATAAGATGACAGATGGATCTACAATTGTTGCAAATTGCACTCCACTATCTGATAATTTTTCAATTATTTGTTTGCGTACCTTAGCATTTCCAACCGCGCAAACTGCATAAGCATTTTTCTGCTGTTTCAGATATTCACAATCACCAAGTACAATATACTCATCCTCTTTTGTTTTCCACCTTGTTTCATTATCATCAATAAACCCTTTAAGGTTCCATGTCGGCGTCACATCATTGATTCTCTCAACGCACCATGCAACTTCTCGTCCAAAACCACCCGCTCCAATAATATATAAATCTTTCATTTCTATAATTTTCTCCAATTACTATTTGTTTCCCATAAATTCTTCCATCGTTACCGATGTGTCTGATGAAACGCCTTCTTTTTTCACCACAGTTTTTACAGTGTCTAAAACAACTTTAATATCCGTTTTCATCGAAACATGATTCACATACCACACATCCATTGCAAACTTTTCTTCCCATGAGACTGCGTTCCTTCCGTGTGCCTGTGCATACCCGGTAAGTCCTGGTCTAACATCATGCCTGTGATGCTGTTCTTCATTATATCTTGGCAAATACTGTACCAATAATGGTCTCGGACCAATAAGGCTCATATCACCTTTCAGAATATTGAAAATCTCTGGCAATTCATCCAAAGAGGATGCCCGAAGTGCTTTTCCAAACTTTGTTAATCGAATCTCATCCGATAACAAGTTCCCATTTTCATCCCGCGCATCCGTCATGGTACGGAACTTATACAGATTAAAGATTTTTTCATCTTTTCCCGGTCTTTGTTGTTTAAACAGCACCGGAGAACCAAGTTTTACACGAACCAGCACCGCTAAAATTATATATAACCACCAGAACAATACCAGAACAACCAGTGAACACACAATATCTATTAGTCGTTTTACATATTTTTCATAAAATCCCTGTCTATGTTGCATTATTATCTCCTGCTTATGCAAAACACTCTTTGATTACTTCTATAATTCGGTTCTGCTGCTCTGCGGTCATTTTATTATCACTCGGCAAACACAATCCGCGATGAAAAATATCCATTCCCACATCAAGCGGCTTTCCGTCTTTTCCAAGTTCCCCACCACTGATATACGCATTGGTTTTCGCTCTTCCGTTACCTTCTCTTGTCACAAATGCATTCATGCGATAAATCGGCTGCATGTGCATCGGTTTCCAAATTGGGCGTCCTTCCGCATTGATACTTGCAATCGCATCCAGAATTTCTGTCGGACAGCTCTTTCCTGCCTCACCGATATAGAGTGCTTCTAGTCCGCCGCGGACTTGCTTACACATAGCCTTTGGCTCGATGATCATACAGCTTAACCAGAAATTCGGTTCGGTGTTTGTCACATCATATGGATTCATATGTATCGGAAGTCCCTGCAATCCCTTCTTATATCGCTCATAGATTGCTTTCTTCTGTGCAATATGTTCTTCCAGATAAGGAAACTGACCTCTTACAACCCCCGCAATCACATTGCTCATGCGATAATTGTAGCCCAATTCCTCATGCTGATACCACGGTGCATTCTCTCTCGATTGTGTTGACCATTTCCGCACTTTCTTTGCTGCTTCCTCATCATCTGTAAGAAGCATTCCTCCTGCGGAACCGGTTATGATCTTATTTCCATTGAATGAGATGGCATTATACGTTCCAAACTGACCGGTCTGTTTGCCTTTATAAGTTGCGCCAAGCGATTCCGCCGCATCTTCAATCAGAATTGCGCCATGCGCATCACATACTTTCCTAATTTCATCAACTTTTCCCGGTGTGCCATACAGATGCGCTGTGACAACCACTTTTACCTCCGGATACATCGCAAATGCTTTCTCCAAGGCTACCGGGTCCATGTTCCAAGTATCATATTCCGTATCGATAAATACCGGAACTCCACCTTCATAAACGACCGGATTGACCGTTGCATCAAAAGTCATATCCGAACAAAATACTTTCTCGCCTTCTAATGTGCCATGTCCCACGTCCGGCATGCCATACGCATCCATCCCAGCCAGCTTCACTGCCATATGAAGTGCCGCTGTACCTGCGGATAAAGCAACTGCATATTTGCATCCTACTTTTTCACAAGCCAGCTTCTCCACTTCATTGATATTCGCACCAACCGTTGACATCCAGTTGGTTTCATATGCTTCTTTTATGTATTCAAGCTCCGATCCATGCATGGTAGGTGAACTAAGCCATACTTTATTTTCAAATGCTTCTCTTTCTTTTGTAAAGTCAAACATTTGTTTTCCTCTTTTCTAACTGTATTAAACACTTCGTCTCATAAACTAGCTTATTATATCATATATATACAGATTTTTCAAAAATATCTTCTCCTCTGGCATCAATAAATTGTGTAAATCGCATCTCTCTATGATTTTCCCAATCACACACATATCCATCCATGATTCCAAAGTCACGGCAATTCTCCTGTGCCAGAATTACAAGCATAGGACTAGAGGTTCCATATAACAATAACCTCTGCCACAAGCCTGTCCTCTGTCCATGTAATGATTACTGTATGTCTCCAGACGCCAAATCCTTTTTCATTCCCTAAACTTTCCAGCACTTCCGTGTGCTTTTTATCTCTCTCTTGAAAGGCGTCCCCATTCTGATATATCCAAGACTATACATACCATTTTCATTCGATTTCATCACGGAGACAATCTTACTGGCTCCTCCTCGTCTCTTGGGGTTATGGCTTCCACGTTTTCTTGGACCTACAAACATACGTGGAAGTGTAATTGGTGAATTTCTCGCCAGTTTCAGTTCTAATGTCGAAAACAAAGTATTCACTTCATCTTTGAATCGACTCGCTAACTAAAATCATCTCATAAATTTCATTACTTACCCTAAGTTTTTGAACACTCTGATTCTCTTATTGCATTTTGCCATATTCCCCCATTAACTTCAAAAAGGTTGTCCTTTTTGGACAACCTTTCTTTATCTTTTGATGCTGATTTTTCTGTTGTCTGCCAACCATCCGCCTCTCTATATGCGACCTAACTGTGGAGTTTTTCTGTTGCTCCCCAACCTGCCAGCCTATGAACTGGCTAAAATGTCAGATTTTTATGGTGTCAGCTCACCCAGACAAACTAATCTGTCTTTGTACTATTATTATATGAATTTGCTTCTTGTATATCAAGAATGTAATTTCATTAATTATTTACCCCATCATATCACGTATTTCCAACATCTCTGCCTGCTCACTTTCCGCAAAGCTTCCACGCCCGAATGTTCCTTTCTGCACCAGCGGAACGCTCAATCTTCCTTGTTCACTTTTCTTACTGGTTATTTGCTTTTTTCCACCTGATACGAAGGCACTAACCGTTTCACCACCAGCTTCATCTGTGGATCATCTTCATATGCCGTCTTCTTCAGATCTTTCAAATGTTCAAAAAACTCTTCTCTGTCAAATTCAATCGGTTTTCCGATAAAAATCAGATCATTCTCCGTTTTCTGAAGTCCTTCCTCTTCTTTCAGACACTCTTCAAACATCTTTTCCCCCGGTCGAAGCCCTGTATACACAATCGGGATATCCACATCCGGTTCAAATCCGGATAACTTGATCAGATTTCTTGCCATATCATCGATCTTTACCGGCTCTCCCATATCCAGCACAAAGATTTCTCCGCCCTTTGCGTAAGCCCCTGCCTGTAAGACAAGTGATACTGCTTCTGGAATCGTCATAAAATAACGAATAATATTTTTATCGGTAACGGTAACTGGTCCGCCCTCTGCGATCTGCTTTTTGAAAAGAGGAATCACACTTCCGTTACTTCCCAGTACATTTCCAAAGCGAACCGCTACATAATTGGTTTTCGGAAAACGATGCTGCATTCCCTGAATAATCATCTCACAGATACGTTTGGACGCTCCCATGATATTGGTCGGATTTACGGCTTTATCCGTAGAAATCAATACCATGCGCTCCGTTCCGTTTCTTCCTGCTGCCATAGCCACATTATAAGTACCGAATACATTGTTTTTGATTGCCTCATTCGGACTGTCCTCCATGAGTGGCACATGCTTATGTGCAGCTGCATGAAAAACAATCGCCGGTTTATAATCCGAAAATACGGTATCCACACGATGGGTATTTCTCACAGATCCAATCAGCACAACCAGATTCAGATTCGGAAATTTCTTTCTTAACTCCTGTTGAAGGTCATACGTGGTATTTTCATAAATATCAAATATTACCAGCTGCGAAGGATGATGCGCCGCAATCTGGCGACAGAGTTCACTTCCGATGGAACCACCGCCACCGGTTACAAGTACAACCTTTCCCGCAATGTATCCCATGACCTCATCCAGATTTGTCTTCACCGGCTCCCGTCCCAGTAAATCTTCGATTTCCACCTCACGGAAATTTGAGACACTTACTTCGTCATTCACAATCTGCGCCATACTAGGCAAAATTTTAATTTTACATCCCGTGTTTTTACACAATTCCAGAATCTTTTTCTTTCGATCTCCCGGCAGATTCGGGATGGCAATAAAGATTTCCTGCACTTCGTATTTTTCTGCTGCCCATGGAATCTTGCTGTCATTTCCCACAATCGGAGCTCCCAGAATGGTGCTTCCTATCTTATTCTTGTCTGCATCGATCACACATACTACACGATTGCGGATCAGCGGACTGTTCTCCATATTTTTTATCAGGAAATTTGCACTGTCTCCTGCTCCAATCACCATGGTAGCAATGGTATGTCTGGATGCATCTCCCAGATAACTGTGTCGTATGATACGCAGTCCCCGGTATACAAAGCGGCTTCCGGACACCAGTGCCAGCAAAAAGAAAAAATACAAAATATAATAAGAACGCGGCATGTTCCATTGGAACATATGCATCCCCAGACTCTGTATTGCAGCACTGAGCAGACACGCAATCACTACATTTAATAGTTCCTGTACGCTCGCATATTCCCACAGACTATTATACAGATGCATAATAAAAAATATCACAATGGTTACAATCATATTTACCCAGAAATATTGCAATGCTGTCTCTAAAAAAGGAATTCCCTGCTCACTCTTTAAACTGAAATCAAAACGTGTCCAGATAGAAAGAATTTCCGCCAGAAAGATTGCCAATATATCGTAAATTACCAACAATACGATTCGTATATATTTTGCCGTTTCTCCCCCAAACCGGTTTTTCATTTGTTGCATGTCAAAATTACTCCCTATAATCTTCTCATTTTCATGACTTGACTGATTTTCTCTGTTTTCTTGACTGTTTCTTTCCGGACTGCTTCTTTGCAGAAGTTTCTGTTGTCACTGCTTTTTCCGTTTTAAGGTCGTTCTGTTCCACAACAACATCATTTTTCTCAGAAACCGGTTCCTTTGCGAAAAGATTTTCTTTCTTAACCAGCATCCGGTTCACTGCAAGTCCCAGACCAAGCATGCCCCAGAATACCGGAGCGGTACATACATTGGAATCATTTGCAATACCTGCAAACATATATACCAGCACTGCTGCAAATAATCCAAATCCAACCCAGCTGATACTCTCGTGTAAATTCGCTCTGCGATAGATGCGTGCCGACTGTACCAGGTACCAGAACAGAAATACCAGGAGTGCCAGGGTACCGAGTAATCCGGTTTCCACCCACTGCTGCAGATACCAGCTATGGGCTTTTACATCATAGCTGTTTGCGCCGTAGACATAGTTCTGACTGATATAATCATTCTGTGGCACTTCAAACATGTAAGTATTTGCCCCGCTCCCCATAAAAGCATGCCTTCCCAGAAGCGGAATTGTTTTATTCCAGATATGTCCTCGATTACTCATTGCATCATCCAAAAATACGTTTGAAACCTTCGGATTCTCAAACTTCACTAATTTTCCCGCTGGATTCAGATACTCATATCCATTCTCATCGGTATTTATGAAGTTCCACTGCACACCATCAATCGTTGCACAAATTCCGGGCAGGCTATCTCCAAAAGATACCGGTTGCAGCTGTACCCCAGAAAAACGGCTGTCATCCATCGTTGTCACCTGGTTATCTGCATCCACTATCGTCTGGCTTAACTCATTTCCATCCGAATCTTTGCAACTGATCTGTGTTGTTCCATCCTCTCCCACGGTATAAGAAACACTCAGTTTATTCCCGTGAATGTCAAGCACAACATCATCCGTATTGGTTTCTACTCCATTCAGAGCCCATCTGTCACTCATCCGGTATGTACCAACAATTGTATTTTTTATACTTTCACCTGCTGAGGTGGTATTTCCAAGTACAATTGCAGCTATAATCCCAATTACCACTACAACGGCACCCACAACAAACAGTTTTTTCTTCCGGCTCAAAAGCACAAGTATAAGTACCACTGCTGCCAATGCAAGAGCCATCCATCCACTCGCACTGCCGCTTCCTTTCAAGCAGATGGCACAGCATACTACCGCTACTGCCAGCACTATCCGATGCCATATCTTTTTTGACGCAATAAACAGGCATACCGCCAGCACAATGAGCATACCAAAATAAAACGATAAAAAGTTCGGATTGTATAATGTCGTATAAGAAGTTTTCGGTGCAAAATTAAATGTCAGCTCTTTTAAATTCTTCCACCATCCAGGATTTGTGATCAAATGTTTTCCAAAATTTGACTGAAAGAAGTCCAGTCCAAAATACTGAAATACGCCGATCACTGTAACAATAGCCATGCCAATGCCCGAAATTTTCAAAATGAATTCCACATGTTTTTCTTCATTCACAAAATTATATACATAATAACACAGCAGCATATACGCAAAAACTACCCACACAGACTCAAAAAGTTCATAAGTTCCACCGGATACCCAATGCTTATACTTTGAAAAAAGTGCTGACATCAGAACAAAAAGTCCGTATACCATCAGAAAATAAAAAGAATTTTCAAACTGCAGGGTCTCTTTCTTCACATAATGCCGATACAACAGAATTGCAGCCATCACCACTCCAATGATTACAATCGCAATCATCTTCCATGCAAAAAAGAAATCTGTCTGTGTATCTGAATTGGCCGGAAACCATTCAAACTGCGACAGATTTGAATTATAGGAATACATATGTACAAGCAATGGCACAAACCCCATCATCAAAATGACGGGAATCATCAGCTTATTCGTCTTTTTTAAATTTCGATATCCATTCTCACTCAAAGTTTTCTCTCCTTAGTAAACAATTTTTCTAGAATATAATACCCCTAAACCTTCGTTTTTTCAACACGTAAAATATATATAATAAGTAAAAACTCTTTTTTGTTACTTGTGTGATACTTAAAAATTTTACAAATAAATGTGTATGATTGACACGATAATATAAATTTTTACACACGAAAGGAAGAAAAATGAGATTACCAAACGGATACGGCGGAGTCGTAAAACTCTCCGGCAACAGAAGAAGACCCTACGCAGCGCGCATCACTACGGGCTGGCACATCAATGACATCACGGGAAAGCGCATCCAGCACTACCAGATTCTGGGGTACGCTCCTACCCGGTCGGAAGCTCTGCAGATTCTGGCACGTTACAATAATTATCCCATCGATGGGGAAACGCTGAAATTAACCTTCCGGGAAATTTATCTCCGATGGTCCGAAGAAAAGTTTCCTACCATTTCCCACTCCAACATCAAAGGCTATCGGGCGGCCTTTGCCACTTGTGAAAACATTGCTGATATGCCATTTCACAATTTGAGACTCAATGATTTACAGCAGGTGATTGATCACAGCGGCAAAAACTATCCTACCCTGAAAAAAATCCGTGTTCTTTTTAACCAGCTCTATTCTTATGCCATGAAACACGAAATTGTCTCAAAAGATTATTCTGCCTATGTAAATATTTCGAAATACAAAGACCGGAATCCAAATAAAAACATACGAAGCTGTTTTTCCACCTCTGAGATTACTCTCCTGTGGAAGCACAAAAACAATCCCTATTGCCAGACAGTCCTCATGCTAATATACAATGGGGTCCGTGTCTCAGAGCTTTTGGATCTGAAAAAAGAAAACGTTCATCTGTCCGAACAATATTTTGATGTCATTGACAGCAAAACCGAAAACGGCATTCGAAAAGTTCCGATTGCTGACAAAGTACTCCCCTTTTACCAGCGCTGGCTTCATGACTGTTCTGATTGTGAATATCTCATCCATACTCTGGACAGCCAGCATTTTACCTATTATATGTATTACCACAATGTTTTCCAACCCCTAATGTTTCGTCTGCACATCGATCATACACCTCACTGCTGCCGGCACACCACGATTTCGCTGCTCGCCGAAGCACATGTCGATCAGACTACCATCAAAAAAATTGTCGGTCATTCCGGCGCTATGTCCCTGACGGAACGGATTTACACACATCTGGATGTGCCTGCGCTGGTCGAAGCCATTAATCAGATTTAATCGCTTCTTGTATGTTGCTTGCGTGTTACTTGTAGAAGTGATTTTGCCCCAAACTCTATTTACAAATCCAGTATTTCCAACACTTCCGTGGAAAATACCATGCGTATTTCCGGTTAAGGTAACTTACAAGACTTCTACAAAGAAGAATGCTAAGGCAAAGACAAAGAAACTTACTTACACAATGAAAGTTGCTAAGGCAAGCGTTGCTTTATCTGGAAATTCAGCAGTAGCAGTTGGAAGCACAACTAAGTTAACAACAACTAAGAAAGCTTCTTCAAGAGCTAAGATCACTTACACATCCAGTGATGAGACAATCGCAACAGTTTCTGAAGACGGAACTGTAAAGGGTGTTAAGGCTGGTAAGGCTACAATCACAGCTAAGCTTACAATTGGTAAAGATACAGCTACAGCTACTCAGGAAGTAGAAGTAAAGAACTATGTTCTTTCTACAGTAGCACAGAACAAGTTAACAGAGCTTACAGCTACTGTCGCTGGTGATACAAAGAACCTTAAGGCTTCTAATTTCACAGTAAAGAGTGAAGCAACAAATGTTGTTTACCCAGTATCTAAGGTAACAGTTGATTCTAAGGACGCTTCTAAGGTTACATTAACTCTGTTCAGTGAGTTAAAGGATGCAGCTACATATGATGTGACTCTTGATGGAATCACAAAGACATTCGTAGCTTCTGATGGAAAGGTTGCTTCTATCGCACTTGATAAAGCTACAATCCCATATGCTACTGAGACAGAAGTTAAGTTAGTATCTAAGGATGCTAATGGTGTTGTTGTAAAAGAACTTAAGTATGGCGAAGCTGATGCTAGCTATGATTTTACAATCAATACAAACGGAAACGGTTATACAAACGGTTCTAAGTTATACTTAAACAAAGTTGGCGATACAGCTACAGCTGAGATCACATACAAGACAGGCAAGTATGACCAGAATGGTAAGCCAGAAGGAAACATTGGACCAAACAAGGTTACAATTACTGCTTCTGCTCAGTCTGAGATCAACAACTTTGCTGTAAGAATTGATGATACTGCAAAGAAGTTTGACAAGGCTAAAGATACAAATAAGATTGCTGTAAATGAGACAAAGGCTGCAATGTTCAAGATTCAGAATGCTGATAATCAGGAAATTTCAGACTACAGCAAGTATACATTTGAGTCATCTGACAAGTCTGTATTAATGCTTGCTGATAACAAAGTAAGTGCTACTTATAATTCTATCGGAATTACAGCATTAAAGAATGGTACAGCATATATCCTCGTTAAAAAGGATGACAAAGTTGTTGGTTCTGTTGCAATTGACATTGTAGCTGAAAGAGCTGTTGCAACTCTCGAGTTAGATAAGTATGGTGTAACACTTTCTAAAAATTTAGCATCAGATTCCAAAACTGTAAATGTTACATTAAAAGATCAGTATGGTGATAAATGGTCAGGGGATTATAACCTCAACATTGAGTGCCTTTCTACTGATGCAAAAGATTCTAATAATAAAACTTTAGCTGCAAAAGATGTTAATGGTGTTACCTATTACAATACAGTAGCTAAGACAGACAAGAAAGTAACATTTGTTAACAGTGCTGCAAAGGGAAATTATGTATATAAGATCTCTTACAAGAAAGATAATAAGGAAATCGCTGCAAAGACTGTAAGCGTAGCTGTAAAGCAGACAGATTCTACTAAGATTTCTGCATATCGTCTTGATGTTGATAATAGCAATGTTGATATGAAAGTTGACAACGACAACAAGGATACAAAGACAATTAACGTCAAAATGATCGGAGTTGCTGACGGTGTAGATAAGACAGTTGTTTCAGATGCTAAGTATACTGTAAAGAAGGCTGATGGAACCGTAATCTTCGCAGGAAAATATGGCGCTGAAACTACAACAAATACTGCTATTACTGTTAAGGCAGATGGTGTTTTAGAGGTTACTCCAGTTAAGGTTGCTACTACCAGTGGTTCTGCACTTGCTACAAAACAGCTTGATGCAGGAACATATACTGTTATTGCTGAAAAAGAAGTTACAGAGAATACAAGTACTAAGACAGTTACAATTTCTACACAGTTTACACTTTCTGATTCTCAGGCTAAGGCCGAAGTTGAAGTAAAGAATGAAAAAGTAGATGCCAATACTGTTGGTAGCATGTTAGCAGATGCCATTATTGTAACATTTGATGGTAAGACTTACACATCTGTTTCAGGTATTACTGATAAAGATGGTGCATTAGAAATTGGTGAAGTAAAAGTTAAGAAGAATTCAACTGGAAGTAAAGAGCTTACAGGCGCTGATATTTCTGTTGCTTCTGGAGACTACTTCAACGTTACTAAGTTAACAGTAAAAGTTCAGGTTGCTGATGGTGTATATACATTCGTTTCAGTATCTGTACCAGGTGCTATTACTGCTAAATAGTTTAGACTGAATTAAATTTATTCATCTAACCTTAGAACCCCAGACGATTTTCGTCTGGGGTTTTTCTATAAAATCCCAATTATAATTTTACTCGTTCACCGGAAATTTCAATATTCGTATTTCTTAAATCCGCCTTTCCACCAGAAATAGAATTTTTCTTAACCGGAAATACGCATGGTATTTTCCGCGGAAGTGTTGGAAATACCGGATTTGCGAAAAAGGTTTGATGCAATATTAGCACTACAAGTAACACACAATTAACACATAAGAGACAGATAAGTGACAAATTGTTTCAGTTGTAATCCTTGTGCCATATGCTATAATATAGGTAGATAAACAAAGGATTTTAACGAAAGGAATCCCGACAGTCAATGACAAAAACAAATGATGACATTCATGTAAATAAAAAATACAAGGACACCGTATTCCGGAAACTGTTTGGCGAAAACAAAGAAAATGCCCTGAGTCTTTATAATGCGGTAAACCATACCTCATATACCAATCCGGATGATCTGGAATACACAACTCTGGAAGATGTCATTTACATGAAATACAAAAATGATGTTTCATTTCTGATTGACAAAACATTGAGCCTTTACGAACATCAGAGTTCCTATAACCCGAATATGCCGCTCCGTGGATTTTTGTATTATGCGGATCTGTACCGGAAACTGATTCACCGTTCCGAGCGGCTGTACAGCAAGCATCTGTTGAAAATCCCACGCCCCCACTACATTGTATTTTACAATGGAAGTGAAAAGGACATGGCGGAAGAACGAAGGACTCTGCGGTTATCGGATGCCTTTGAAACAGATACCGGAGCTGGTGAATATGAATGGACAGCCACAATGATCAACATAAACAGTGGGAAAAATCAGTCTATCATGGACAGCTGCCACGTTTTATATGAATACGCGGTCTTTGTTGCAAAGATCAAAAGATACCGGGAGTCCATGGAATTAAAAGAAGCCATTGATCTTGCCGTCAGGGAATGCATAGAGGAAAATATTCTCAGAGATTTTTTGGAACAGCATCGCAGGGAGGTGTGTGATATGTGTCTTACTGAATTTGATGAAAAGAAATATGAAGATGTTCTCCGCGAGGAAGGCCGGGAGGAAGGACTTGCAGAAGGTCGTAAAAAAGAAGTATTTATGTCCGTACAGGAAGGTGATTATGGAGTTGTGCGGGGAGCTCAGAAACTGAATCTTTCCGTAGAAGAATTTGAAAAAGAAATGTCTGCGGCCGGATATCAAATCCCTGTAGAGGCGTAAAATTGAATGTATAAGGTAAATTTTGGTTCAACGGCACATTGTGGTAGGTGCTAACCGCATTTTATTTTTGATGTATCCGTCTACCCGATTGTGCCGAATCGGAATTAACTGCAGATTCTCAGCAGCGCGACCGCACGAAGTTGTAGTCTTATTTCAGGAGGGATATCACCTAATTTTAAAATAAGACCATGTAAGTTTAGAATTTATGGAGCTGACCCCATAAACCCGGAAACTCTAATTCTCGGGCAATTACATTAAAATAATTACATTTTATAAAAAGAGGCTGTCGAAGCAACCTCTTTTTTTTATGAGGTGGACACAACATGAGATTCAGTACTTTTATGCTTAGTTACAAGAAGAAACATAAACAGTTAAAATCAACCATTACTTTTCGAAAGTTACCGTTTTATCAAAAAATAATTGTAATAATAGATTTTTTGATGATTATAATAGGTTGTTGTTTTAAAATAGCAAAATGTGAGTTGGCATTTGGAATTACATTTTTAATGTAGGTCTAGTATCCCATATTTTAACAGGTAAATAAAAAATATAAACTTTTAAATTTGAAAATCAATATTTATGTAAAGGAGATATTTTTCTATGAGTTATGTATATAATAATACGCAATATAATATTTTATCTGTCAATGCAAAATATTGTGAAGATCGTGCAAATGTATTGGGAGTATGTCGCTTAGTTTCAATAGAAATCGCTGAAATAATTCCAAGTGTTTCAAACAATATTAAAGAGAAAATGGAACGTGAAATTTCCGACCACTTTGCTGAAGATGAGTATTTCACAGAGGATGAAACATGGAAAATTAGTGCCGAAAAAGATATTAAAAAGTATACCGATGCACATACCGTACATATTTTCTAATCAATAAAAATGCATCAAAACTAATGTGTTTCAGACTATAGATAAAGTGCTTCGAGGATTTATGTTTCTCAGAGTATTTTTCTAGTTATTTATAAAAGTATTTTATTGCTTATAAATATGCAATAATTCTATTTTCGAATGGAGTATTTTATTCAATTAATATACACAAAAATTTTCTTTAAAAAACCTCTGAGCAATTTCTCGTCCAAAGGCTTTTTTATCTATAGTTTAAATTACATAGTTGTTTTATTCAAATATTATATTTCTAATCCGAATACACGCTTGTTCATATTTTTGACCGTAATCTCTGACGATTCCACCATTTAGTCTGTCATAAACGGTATCTGCATCGTATAGAGGTTGATCCAGAATCATATCACTGATGATATTTGATGGATTATTTCCAAACGCACATTTATGACAACATACATGCATTGATCCGATTCTGTCATATCCCCACTCTATTACAGCGTGTGGCATTGTTATATCATGTTTACAACATTCACACTTGATTCTATCTTTGTACTTCACTTAAAGGCCTCCTCGTAAAAAATACAAAATATGTTATATTTTAGGTAACAGATTTTAACGAAACAATTTATTTCATTAAAATATTGTATTACCAAAAAGAGAGCCACATTTGTGACCCTCTTTTTGAATAATTACTAATCAAATATTAAACTACTCGATAGTAATAGATCCTGGTACAGAAACTTCTGTTAACATATAAACACCAGCTTCGACTTCAACACATACTGTAACTTTAGTATCTGTGAAATATTCACCTTTTGTAAGCTTCTTTGGTGCTTTTGTTTTATCAGAAGTATCAAATGCACCCTGAATATTACTGATACCAGTTACTTTTGTAATGATAATATCATCATTCTTAGCGTTACCAGCTTTTCCATATGTTTTATCACCATATGTTACAGTAATGGCTTTCTGTAATGCATCTTCTACTGTTTTACCATCAGCAGCAACAGTTTCCTTTTCCACGCCTACAGATGTAGCAGACTGTGAATCACTTACAGTAAATGAAGTTGTAAGAACAACATCTTTTCCGTCAACTTTTACAATTGCTTTTACAGAGTATGTTCCAACAGCCAGTTTTTTCTCAAGCGCAGTAATGGCACCACCACTTACAGTGCTGTTTTCTCCAACAGCAGCAATCCTAATAGCTGAACCACTTGTAGTTGTTGTAACTTGTTTACCATCTTTATCTTTTACTTCCCATGAATCAGCCTTTACTTCTGTAGCATCTACACCGTTGTTTGTTCCAATAACCTTAAGTACAACATCTTTAGCTGCCTTATTGTCCTTGTCAACTTTTAAGTCTACATTGCTGACATCAATTCTCCAGCCATTTACCTTGGATGCATCTGCAGCTTTTACAACAACTGAAACTGTCTTGGCAACTACTTCTTTACCATCTTTCTTATATGAAATCTTGTATACATAATTACCAGGCTTTGCAGTGTAGTTAAATTTTACAGTTTTATTACCGTCATATGTGAAATATGTGTTTTTCTTGTCAGCATTAACAGCAGTTGCACTTAAACCACTTACATCTGTAGATAAGCACTCTACTGTAAGAGTAGCAGCAATGTCATCACCATACTGATCTTTTACCGTAGCCTTTACAGGAATGGCATTCTTTAAATCAATAGATGTAGAAACCGTTACACTATATTTATCAAGTTCAAGTGTAGCAACGGTTCTTTCAGCAACAATGTCGATAGCTACAGAGCCAACAATTTTATTATCTTTCTTAATCAGAAGATATGCAGCACCATTTTTTACTGCTGTAATATAAACGCAATGAGGATCAGCGGCAAGTGAACCAGAGACCATCAATGATGCCTTATCAGAAGATTCTACTGAATAATTATTGTAATCAGAAACCTCTTTTCCATTTGCATCAGTAATCTTGATATAAGCAACCTTTGTTTCGCCTTTGGCAATTTTATTGGTATCTTTTGCCTTATCAAATTTTTTACCAGCAGCATCAATTCTTACAGCAAAGCCATTTACAGTAGCCTGATCAGCGGCAGTAATTGTAACCTTATTTGGTCCAATATTTCCTTCTGGCTTTCCATTCTGATCATATTTTCCAGTTTTGTATTCGATAGTTGCCTCGGCAGTATCACCAATCTTGTTCAAGTATAACTTAGAGCCATTTGTATATCCGTTGCCCTTAGGGTCAATTGTAAAGCTATAGTTAGCATCTGTTTCATCTAACTTCATTTCTTTTACAATAACTCCGTTAGCATCCTTGGAAACTAACTTAACTTCTGTCTCAGTAGCGTATGGGATTGTTGCTGTATCAAGTGCGATAGAAGCAACCTTTCCGTCAGAAGCTACGAATGTCTTTGTAATTCCATCAAGAGTTACATCATATGTAGCAGCATCCTTTAATTCGCTGAACAGTGTTAATGTAACCTTAGAAGCATCCTTAGAATCAACAGATACCTTAGATACTGGATAAACAACGTTTGTTGTCTCGTTCTTTACTACGAAATCAGTAGGCTTAAGATTCTTTGTATTACCAGTAACAGTAGCTGTAAGCTCTGTCAACTTGTTCTGTGCTACAGTAGAAAGAACATAGTTCTTAACTTCTACATCCTTAGTAGTTGTAGCTGAATCCTTACCAACTGTAATCTTAGCTGTGATTGTTGCCTTACCAGCCTTAACACCAGTTACTGTACCGTCAGCTGCTACTGTTGCAATAGAATCATCGCTTGATGTGTAAGTAATCTTAGCTCTTGAAGAATTTTTCTTAGTATTTGTTAACTTAGTTGTGCTTCCAATAGCTACTACTGAATCTCCAGATAAAGCAACGCCTACCTTAGCAACTTTCAGTGTGTAAGTAAGTTTCTTTGTCTTTGCCTTAGCATTCTTCTTTGTAGAAGTCTTGTAAGTTACCTTAACCGTAACTTTAGCGGTACCTGGCTTAACACCTGTAACCTTGATCTTCTTTGCTGCTGTCTTCTTAACTTTTGCAACAGACTTCTTGTTGCTTGTTGCAGTTACTTTAACAGACTTCCAAGACTTTGGAGTTTTAACTGTAACTGTCTTGTAGCCCTCAGAATAAACTGTGGCTTTTTTTGCGCTAAGCTTTGCTGTAGAAGCTGCCTGTGCGTTTGTAGCAGGAACTGCTGTTACAACCATAGCTGCAGCGAGAGCAAAAGCTAACACTTTTTTGCTTGATTTCATGTTTTTTCCTCTCTTTCTTTTTGACTAACTTCCATCTCTTCTACTCGTTTAACCCTGCACGTTTAAGTTCCTTCATCTTCTCTTCCAAACCGCTGCGGACGATTTTTCCAATCCAATGTTCTCGCTAATTGCCTCCACTGACCTTCCTCGGTCTTACTGTTAAGTCCATCGTCAGTTTCATCTACAGACACACAAATCATAAATGACCAGAAACTTTCGTACATCAGACGTCGGCGTAGAGTGTGATATCAACGTTGATTGTCCAGCATCAAGATCAGCAAGCTGAGGTTCCGATGACTTATATTTCTAATATGTATCTGTAATTGTAAGGTCTGTCTGGAACAAGTTCCAGTTTCCATAGCCTCGATAGTAGTTCATCACTTGTCGTACTATTTATAGTACTCTTTTAACTACTCTACGTGACAATCATACACCAAGTATTGTATCTTTGCAACACCAAAATTACATTTTATTGAAAAAATTCTTTAATATTTTCTTAAGCATTTAAGAGTTTTTTCACTTTTTTCTATTATTAAAACTATTTCACGCGTAGTTCGAGTGAAACTACGCGTGAAGATAAACAATTCTATTTAAAGTAAGCAACTCCGGATTCGAAGATCTTCATATCCTGCTCTCCGTAGATGTTCATGGCAACGGCCTCACCGCGGCGCTCGCTGTGTGCCATCTTTCCGAGTACACGTCCATCCGGACTGGTGATACCCTCGATTGCCATGTACGAACCATTGACATTCCACTCTTCATCCATGGTTGGCTCGCCGGCTTCATTGACATACTGGGTGGCAACCTGTCCGTTTGCAAAAAGCTTGTCCAGCCATTCCTTCGGAGCTACGAAACGTCCCTCTCCATGGGATGCCGGGTTGCAGTATGTTGCACCGAGTGTTGCCTGCTGCAGCCATGGGGATTTGTTTGTTACGACCTTGGTATATACCATCTTGCTGATGTGGCGGTTGATGGTGTTGTAGGTCAGTGTCGGGGAATCCGCACTCTGTGCCTGGATCTGTCCGTAAGGAACAAGTCCCAGTTTGATCAGCGCCTGGAATCCGTTGCAGATACCAAGTGCCAGTCCGTCACGTTCTGACAGCAGCTTGTTGACTGCCTCGGTCATCTTTGCATTCCGGAATGCTGTTGCAAAGAACTTTGCAGATCCTTCCGGTTCATCTCCTGCGGAGAATCCACCCGGGAACATGATGATCTGTGACTGATCGATTGCCTTGACAAATTCATCGACAGAATCACGGATGTCTGCTGCACTCAGATTCTTGAATACTTTTACAATTGTATTGGCACCTGCACGCTCAAACGCTTTCGCACTGTCGTACTCACAGTTTGTTCCAGGAAATACCGGAATGAATACGGTCGGCTTTGCGACTTTGTTTCTGCATACATAGATGTTCTTTGTATCGTATACGTCACTCTGTACTTTTTCCCTGTCCTCGGTCGCGCGGGTTGGGAATACACGCTCGAGTGTTCCCTGCCATGCATCAAGTGCCTCATCCATGGAAAGAGCCATGTCTTTGTATACGAATTTCTGTGCATCATTCACTTCTCCGATAACGACTGCGGATGCTTCTTTTATAATAGGAAGAAACTCTTCTTTTACTTCTGCAACAATATTACCAAATCCCGGTGCAAATAAGGTTTCTGCAGTCACATCATCGGCGATGGTTACACCTAATTTGTTACCGAATGCCATCTTGCTGACTGCTGCTGCCAGACCTTTTCCGTCAAGTGCATAGGCACTGCGGATTGCACCCTTGCCGATCAGCTCATGAATCTTGTCATACAGTTTCATCACCTGCTCATATACCGGCAGATCATATGCGTTCTTTTCGATCGTAAAGAGTAACAGCTTATCTCCTGCTTCTTTCAGTTCCGGTGTGATCACGTCTTTTTCTCTTGCCACATCGACTGCGAAAGAAACGAGTGTCGGCGGTACATCAATATCGTTGAAGGTTCCGGACATGGAATCTTTTCCACCGATGGACGGCAGGCCGAAACCGATCTGTGCATCAAATGCGCCGAGCAGTGCTGCAAACGGCTGACTCCATCTCTTTGGATCTTCACTCATTCTGCGGAAATACTCCTGGAAGGTGAAGCGTACTTTCTTGTAGTCACCACCGGCGGTCACGATACGGGAAAGGGATTCCAGTACGGCATATACCGATCCGTGGTATGGACTCCAGGAGGATAAGTACGGATCAAATCCGTAGGACATCATGGTTACGGTATCGCATTTTCCTTTCAGAACCGGAAGTTTGGCAACCATGCTCTGTGTCTCGGTCAGCTGATAGCGGCCGCCGTATGGCATGTAGACACTTCCCGCACCGATGGAACCGTCAAACATCTCGACAAGTCCCTTCTGGGAACATACATTAAGATCCGCAAGCATGGCAAGCCATGCTGATTTGTTGTCGTTTTTCTGTAATGCATCTGCAACTTTCGGAAGTTCGATCTTTTTAAAGAAGTTGTCTTCCTCTTTTGGCATCTCGACTTCGACATCTGCTTCCTGATGCGCACCGTTGGTATCGAGGAATGCACGGGAAATATTGACAATGTCTTTTCCTCTCCACTCTAAGATCAGTCTCGGCTCCTCGGTAACAACTGCCACCTCGATTGCCTCAAGGTTTTCTTCTTTTGCATAGGCAAGGAACTGCTCGACATCCTGCGGAGCGACAACCACTGCCATACGCTCCTGGGACTCGGAGATTGCAATCTCCGTTCCATCCAGACCAGCATATTTCTTCGGTACTTTATCCAGATTCACGCGCAGTCCGTCTGCAAGCTCACCGATGGCTACAGATACACCGCCGGCACCGAAATCGTTACATTTTTTGATAATATGGCTAACTTCTTCTCTGCGGAACAGGCGCTGCAGTTTACGCTCAGTCGGTGCATTACCTTTCTGTACCTCGGCACCACATACAGACGTAGACTGTGTGTTATGTGCCTTGGAAGATCCGGTTGCTCCACCGATACCGTCACGTCCGGTACGTCCGCCCAGAAGGATAATCTTATCTCCCGGATCAGAGGTCAGTCTCTGTACGGCACGTCTCGGTGCGGCGCCCATGACAGCACCGATCTCCATACGTTTTGCTACATAATCCGGATGGTAAACTTCTTTGACATATCCGGTTGCCAGTCCGATCTGATTTCCATAAGAGCTGTAACCTCTGGCTGCCTCGCGCACGATCTTCTTCTGTGGCAGCTTACCCGCAATCGTATCTTTTACGGATACGGTCGGATCTGCGGCTCCGGTCACACGCATTGCCTGATACACATAAGTTCTTCCGGAAAGCGGATCACGGATGGCTCCGCCTAAACAGGTAGCAGCACCACCGAACGGCTCAATCTCGGTCGGATGGTTATGTGTCTCATTCTTGAAGTTTACAAGCCACTCCTCTGTTTTTCCATCTACTTCCACCGGTACCACGATGGAACATGCATTGATCTCGTCAGATTCTTCCTGATCTGCAAGTTTTCCTTCTTTTTTCAGACGTTTCATGGCAAGCAGTGCCAGATCCATCAGGCAGACAAACTTGTCATCGCGTCCCGCATACAGTTTCTTGTGGGTATCCAGATATTCTTCGTAAGTCTTTTTGATTGGTGCCTGGTAAAATCCTTCATCAAACTTCACATTTTTAAGTTCTGTCGAGAAGGTGGTATGACGGCAGTGGTCACTCCAATAAGTATCAAGCACGCGGATCTCTGTCACGGACGGATTCCGCTTCTCGGTATTTTTGAAGTAATTCTGGATATGTAAGAAATCCTTAAAGGTCATGGCAAGATTTAAAGAGCTGTACAGTTCCTTCAGCTGTGCTTCTGCCATGTCGATAAATCCGTCGAAAACTGCCACGTCTGCCGGCTCATCGAAATTCTGTACGAGGGTATCCGGCTTGTCCATACCGGTCTCACGGGAATCTACCGGATTGATACAATACTTTTTGATCGCCTCTAACTCATCCTCTGTGATGTCACCCTTGATCACATAGGTCGTCGCGCTGCGGATGATCGGCTCCTCATCCTCATTTAAAAGCTTCACGCACTGCTCTGCGGAATCCGCTCTCTGGTCGAACTGTCCCGGCAGGAATTCTACGGAAAATACGTTTCCACCTTCTGCGTCAAAGTTCTCCTCATAAATATCATCCACTGGCGGCTCGGAAAATACCGTCTGCAATGCCTTCTGGTAAGTGGCATCCGATACATTTTCCACATCATAACGGATCAGAACACGCACCTGATCTGCAGCGATTCCGAGATAATGCTTTACCTCATGTTTTAATTCTTTTGCCTTTACGGCAAAATCCGGTTTCTTTTCTACGTACACACGACGTACATTGCCCATTGGATTTACCTCCTTCTTTTGCGAAACGGAATGCCCCCTGTATTCGGGGGCATTCTATTGATCTTTATGTTATTGTATCATGGGTTGACAATTAAGTAAAATTAATATCGCTTACGATATCTATTACCTGTTCTTATGAAATTACTGTACGGTAATTGCACTGTCCGTTACAACGCCCGGAGTGTCCGGTTCCGGCTGATCCGGCTGATCGGTACCCGGGTTTGGATTTACAAAATTAATCTTTACTTTCAGCTTTCTGGATTTATTTCCTGCCGTATCTTTGGCATATACGGTCACGCTATAAGTTCCATAGGTTCCTCTTTCCATAGCGGTAACTGCCTTATGTGCTTCTCTGGCATCCACGAAAACATATTTTGACGCAAGTTTTTTGCCCAGATCTTTTGCCACTACATCTGCCTTAATTGCAGAAACCAGTTTTTCTTTGGAAACGGCTTTATTGTAGGTCAGTGTCTTTCGCTTCAGGCTGATGGATGGTGCTTTCGTATCTTTTACGGTAATTATGATGCTCTTTTTGGTCTTGCTTCCTTTGGCATCTTTTGCGGTGTATGTAATCTTATATTTTCCGGTCTTTGCCGCATTGACTTTTCCGGAAACGGTAAATTTAAGGGTCTTTCCTCTGTAATCAGAAGCTTTCACTCCCTTTTTGAGGTCTACTTTACGATTGGTTCTCTCGATGGTTTTATTCGCGATTCCCTTAATCGTCGGACGGAGTTTCAGCCATGGATTTCTCGGATCCGGATCGGTCGGATCCCATCCGCGGTACGGACTGTTTACATCAATACGGATCGGGGTAGGTTTGCCCAGCGGTCCCGGATCTTTGCTGTCATAGATGGTTACTTTGGTTCCTACCGGGCAGTTGTCATAGATCCACTTGGCATCTTCCACATTCAGACGAACACATCCGTGGGATGCCGTCTGTCCCAGACGGTTATAAGAATTGTATGCCAGCTTGCTCGGGTCCTGTGAACTGTAAAACACAGAGTGGAACAGCACACCACCGTGAATACGGCTGCAATACTGTCCGTACACACCGCCCATAAGTGTATGCCAGCGGTATTTTGCCGGAATCGAAAATGTTCCTGTCGGGGTGGCATTGTTGACACCGACCGAGCAGGCAAATGCTTTGACCGGTTTGGTATATTTGCCTTTGGAATCAAGTGCATATACGGTCACACAGTTCTGCTGACGATTGATTTTAATGTAATATGGCAGTTTTGCTGCCTGAGTTGTAACGGGTGTTCCTGCGAACACAAGCAGCATGAGTGCCGCCATCAATCCGCATAAAGTTTTCAAAATTCCCTTTTTCATGATAATCTCCTTTTCTCTCCTTTGTGAAAGGTATATAATATATCCTATACTATACTATACTACTGAGGATATGATCGATGGATATCAATTATGAATTATACAAGGTTTTCTATTATGTTGCAAGCTCTCTCTCATTTTCGGATGCAAGTAAGAAGCTTTTTATCTCCCAGTCAGCGGTAAGCCAGTCTATCAAAACACTGGAACGCAAGCTGGGACAGCCGCTTTTTATCCGCAGCACAAAAAAAGTGCAGCTGACTCCTGCCGGTGCTCTGCTGCTAAAACATGTGGAGCCTGCCATGAATCTGATTTCCCGTGGGGAAAGCCAGCTTTTAGAATCCGGCTCTCTGGGCCTGGGACAGCTGCATATCGGTGCCAGCGACACGATCTGCCGCTATTTTCTGCTGCCGTATCTGCAGAAATTCCATCGGAAATTCCCGGATGTTCCGATTAAAATCACCAATGCCAGCTCGATGGGCTGTGTAGACCTGTTAGAGCAACGCCGGGTAGATCTGATTATCACAAATTTTCCAAACCCGCATCTGAATCCTTCCTATATTCAGAAAACGGTTGGCTCTTTCTCGGATGTGTTCGTCGCCAATCCGGCATATTTTGATCTGGCGAACCGCATCGTTCCTTTCTCGGAGCTTGGCACCTATCCGCTCATGATGTTAGACCGCAAGAGCACAACGAGTGAGTTTCTGCACCACATTTTCCTGCAGCATCAGCTGGAACTGCTGCCTCAGGTAGAGCTCAGCAGCAACGATCTGCTCATTGACATGGCCCGCATCGGTCTTGGAATTGCTTTTATCCCGGATTTTTGTCTGAAACACAAGCCGGAGGATCTCTTCCTCGTCCGCACGCAGGAAACGATCCCGCAACGGCAGCTGGTGGCTTCGTTAAACCCTACCCTTCCGGTTTCTGCCTCCACCGAAGAGTTTTTAAAGCTCCTCCCGGACGTCTGACCAGAACCGGCTCACTTCTTCCCGCAGCTGCGGCAGACCACAGACGCTTCTCTTTTCCCATTCTCTCGGAAAAAGCGCTCCGTATTCGCGATGCAGGAAACGTTCATCCAGCAGAAGGATCACGCCGCGGTCCTCGCTGGTCCGGATCACGCGCCCTGCTGCCTGCAGGACTTTGTTCATTCCCGGATAGCGAAACGCATAGTCAAATCCGGACAATCCCCGCTCATCATAATAATTCTTTAAAATTTCACGTTCATCGCTGACCTGCGGAAGTCCGGTTCCCACGATGATGGCACCGATCAGCCGGTCGTTTTTCAGATCAATGCCTTCCCCGAAAATTCCACCCATCACACAGAACGCAATGAGTGTCCCCTGGCGCTCTTTTTCAAATTCTTCCAAAAACGCTTCTCTTTCGTGTTCTTTCATATTACTATGCTGCATCAGAATCTCGCACGAATCGGCCGCCTTCCCGGCAAAGACCTCATATACATCCTGCATCAGCCGGTAAGACGGGAAAAACACCATGTAATTTCCCTGCTGTGCTTCTGTGACTGCACCGATATAGTCCGCGATTTTTTCGTATTCTTTTCTGTTCCTACGCGTATATTTTGTGCTCACATCCCGACCAAATGCGAGAAGTCTCTGTGTCTGGGCAAACGTACTCTGCGCATAAATAGCATAGTTATCCTCGTCCGTGGAACGAAGACTTTGGGTAAATATTTCCTTCAGCAAATCTTCAGAACCGCTCC
>ENA-OPYH01000245-OPYH01000245.1-human-gut-metagenome-genome-assembly--contig:-NODE-245-length-35376-cov-7.288469_pt1 | contig 35376 bp, 37 predicted proteins | sample MGYA00241254_ERZ501488 | MGnify/ENA primary metagenome ERZ501488 (study PRJEB25962, sample SAMEA2042660) | human gut metagenome | biome: human gut; feature: human-associated habitat; material: faeces...
ATATGGATCAAGTTGCCTTTCTGAGAATTCCATAAGCCAATTAAAAAATTGTAGCACTCCCACACTTCGCGCAGGGCACAGGCTTCGGCAGTTTCGCCGGGGTCAAGCTTGCCGCCCACACCGATCCATTTATCGTGGTTGACGTCGTTCTTCTTTTTAATGCGGTGCAGCATCAGATAGCAGCCGTTTTGTTCCAGGTAGCACAGAGTGGTTTGCAGCAGTTCAGCCATAGCGGAGCCTCGTTCCCTGTGTGCGGGGCACACAAAATATATTGGTATCAGTATACCACCCGGATAGTACAGGCGGCAAGGCTGCAGACAATGTGCGGGCGGCTATTTGGCGGGCAGAAAACCAATATCCTGAAATTTACGCGGCGCTCCGTTATAATATCTCCAAAATGGAGATGGCTTTGAGGGAAACCGCAAAAAGGTGTTTGAAGCAGGCGTGAACGCCCACATTGCCAAGCCGTTCAGCGTGATGCCCTGCTGGCAGGGCTGGATAAAGCACTGACAAAAAAACACCTGCTCGGCCTGCTCATGGGATTCCCCCTGCGACGCCGCCAAGTCCTTCTGGCCTCTCAGATAGGTAATGCGTTCCTCCAGACCCCGGATCTCCTCCCGGCAGCGCTTGAGACTGCCCTCCGGCGAGAGAATCGTCTCGTTTTTGAGATGTTCCCGCACGGGCTCAGATAACTGAGAGAGTACCGTTTCATGAGGGATCGTGGGAAGATACCGCTCTAAAAGCTTTTTCCCATCCTCTCCCAACTCCTCGATAAAGTACAAGGGATTAAAGATGGATAAGAACACATCCCGCTCTCCAAAGAGATCTGCCAGATCCAACTGCCGGATCTCATAGCCATCATAGGTGATGGTCATGCGGTTTTTCCTGCGGGTGCGATTGAGCTCATGGAGCGTGCCTGTTTCGTCCACAAAGCACATCCGAATGGCGACATCGGGGTTATTCTCATTGTGCAGGCGGTCAATTCCACGCTCTCCAAAGAAGGGACAGCCGGTAACGGCAAAGGCGATGGCGTCTGCAATGCTGCTTTTCCCTCGCCCGTTTCCGCCTGTGATGACCGTGGGGTTGCCGAACACCAGCTCTGTCGGCTCCTCATAGGACTTGAAGCCCGAAAGCATCAGGCTGGTGATTTGAAACTGCTCGATCTTTTTCAAAGAATTGCTCCTTTCCGTTTTCGCTGAATCGCTGTTTATGCCGCCCTGTCCTCTTGCGGGACGATCTCGTAGGATTCCAGCACGTAAAATGCCACGGTATCCTGCTGACGCATGGTGAGCTTTACATTGCTCAGAACGGTGCCTGCGCTCAGTTCGGGCCGTGCGCCGCGGGCGAAGGCCGGGATCTGCTTGCCGTCCGGCGCTCGGAGCGTAACAAGCGTGCTGCTGCCGCTCATACCGCCCTGTACCTTGGTGCTCAGAACCACATAGCAGTCTGTTCTCTGCCGTGCTGCGCTCTGCGGCAGGGCAAAGGGGACGGTGCGGGAAGCTGCCGCTCTGCTTTGCTGTACGGGCTGAGTCTGCTGTGAATCTCTCCGTGTCGCAGGCTGGTCTGCTCTTTGCAGAGCCGATGCAGGCGCGGGCTGGGAATTCCCCTGCTTTGGCTGCGGATTTGCTGCAGGCGCGTTTTCCTCCGGTGCTGTCTGCCCCGGCAGGGTTTTCGGTGTCAGCAGCGATTGAATGCCGCAGGCCGCGGCCGGTGTCAGCCCCAGGCGCTTCAGCGCGCTCAGATAAGCGTTATCCAGCTTGACGCGTTCGCTGTCCTTGATCACAAAGCTGCGCCCGCGCTTCTCAATCTCGACCCAGACGGTATTAAGGTCGTACAGCACGCGGCCGATCCCCCATTGGACGGCAGCGCGCTTCATACTGTCGGATAGACCGCCCTTGACAGACTCGATATCCGAGTCCTCGGCGCCGTCCCACTTGGTAATGAAGCCGCGGCCCTCAAAGTAGATGGCGATGCCGCAAAGCTGCGCCTCCTTTTTCCCGTTGCTGTGCCAGGGCTTGAAGTCGTTATACCAGTTCTCCGGCCCGCAGACCTCGTCCAAGCGGTTCTGGATGGCGCGGTTTGTCACATAGGGAACAGCCAAGCCGCACATCTTCTCTTCTATCGTGTTCTGCAGCCGCCATTCCAGATCCTCCGGGGCGAAGGGCTTTGCGAGAGCCTGCTGCATTTCTTTTGGGTTAAGCTGTGCCATGATGCTACCTCCTGCTGATAAAATCTCCCAGTGTTTTTCCGTTGGATACCAGAATGTCCGTGTAGTAATATGCGGGATCTTTGTCCTTGAGATGCTCCAGAATCTCTCCGTGCGAAAGCTTTAATCTGTTATGCTCCCTGTCATACATATCGTCGTTGTCAGGTAGACCCAGCAGATACCGCGGAAAGTTCTTCAGCGCGGAAATCTTTCGATACCGCGGCAACACATTGTTGCCTGTGCAGACCCGATCATCCGAATGGACATTGGAAAAGGGGTAAAAGAACATCGGCGTATCCACGGTTGGCGCTTCATCGGCAACGACGCCCATGGAACACTCCGCGACTTTGCCGTTTTCCAGAATCCGCACGCCAAACACCATGCGGGGAATCGGAAAATTTGGGTATTCCCTGTCCCCATAGATCACATCTGCCCGCAGTTCCGGATTCCAAAGTACGAAATACTTCTCCGTGGCGGACATGGATAGGTGAAGGCAGTGTTCCGGAAGAAAGCCGCTGTCCAGATAATCATTGCTGGCATAGCTCTGGTTGATAACATAGTACAGCTCCAGAGGATCAATTTCCCTGTAGGCGGCAATGCCGCCCGGTTTTTGCTCCTCTACAATGATCGTATTTCTGGTAGGAGATAACCGCAGAATGACATCTCTCGAATAATCCTTGTTTTCAGCCGGCTGCATCGGGCAGCCTCCTTTCTTATGTTTTCCGTTTCTCTCTCAGCAAGTTTTGCCTCTATTCGCCGGATGCTGCATTGGCAGTAACGAAGCAGATCCACCAGCGAATTTGCAAAATAGAGCGGCTCGTAGTAATCCGGCGACAGGCAAAATTCCAGAATGACATGATCTCCGGCGATATGCTGTGAGAATTTGTAAACGGAGTTTGTTGCCCCCAGCACGAAATACTCAGTAATATCGTGCAGCTTTTTACTCCATACGCTTTGCCTGCTTCCGTGCTTCGGATCAGAAGCGCGCCCCTGCTCATACAGCCGGTCGATGATTGGATGGGAGCATTGCACGACGGTCGCTTCATACTCTTCATCAAAGAAAAAGTTCACATCGTCAAAAATATCCCACATAACTTCATCGATCACCATGAGAAGCTCCTCCATATCAACGACAGGGTGGCTTTGGCAAAAGATGTGTGCGGCATCCGGAGACTGCATATGCAGGAATTTAATCATACGCAGAAGCAGCAGGATATCGTCTTCATACTCAATTCCATACATAACCGGCACCTCAAAAGAAAGAGCTCTCTTGCCGCTGGAAAACAGGAGCTTTCCGACAGTAGTGGATAAAGCCCTGTATCCAACCATCGAAGACCCGATGATAGACCCTCTCATAATTTTCGGGCGTTACATTCTCTATTTGGAACGCATCCCAATCAATGATAGAAAGGTCAATGGTTTCTTCTTTATCAAAGGCTTCCAGCAGCTTTTGGATATACGGGCTGCGCTCTGATTTGGGGAATAACGCCGCGTCGTCTTTTTGCGAAACAGAAAGCAGCATTTTTACGAAAACATTCCGATCAAATGCAGTCATCTTTTTCCACCTCCGGGCTGAGCCGCACGACGCAAAGGGCATATCCGGCAGGGTTTGACAGAATCGCCCGCTGTTCCTCTTGAGATGCGACCGCACGCCCGAGGGCGGCATAGTAGATCCCGCAGTCTGGGAGCGGCGCGCCTTTTTGCAGCGAAATGTGCCACAGCGCGTGAATCATCAGCTCCGGATCGCTGCCATCGACCACCACGGGGCAGATGAGCGAATCGCCTGCTTTCTGCGCATTGTCCATATCCGCCTTTTTGATCATGGCGGCTGCATGAAATGCAACGGCCTCCTGCTGTGTCTGCTGCCCGGTCAGGAGGAGCGTTAAGAACAGCTCCGGCTCCTGACAGCCCAGCACCACGCCGAAAGGACTGATGAGCTTATGGCCCCATGCATCATTTGCAGGATGGAACTGGCGGTATAGCTTTCCCAAGGCAGGCATCAGCAGATTGGATACCTGTACCCAAACCTGCGCGCTGAGCGCGGCCTTGCTGCCGGCGAGCTGATCTACTGGGACAACAACTGCCATGTTGCAAAACTTCATTCTCATTCACCTCAATATTCTTCCGGCAGCAGGATCGTCGTTGCAGAGCGATCCGCTTCCGTGATGATCATAATGCGAAGCTCTTTGGATACCTGATACCATGAAATAATCCGGTTCCCGCTGCGAAGCGCCTCCTCATTGGCCCTTGCGTCGCTTTCACAGGTATCACCCCAATCGCCGCTCAGATGTCGTTCCAAAAGCCGGATCAGCCCTGCTCTTCCGACCTTATCCAATGCCGCAGGCGTCGCGCAGAGCTGTCCGCAGCGAAAACGCGCTTTTTTGTCTTGCATAAATTCCGCCTCTTTTCATGTCAATGCCTTAAAGCCGTTTGGCGTCAGGACATTGAAAATCATTTTGTTTGTAATGGTTTCTTTCACTTCGCTGCCAATGTGATTGCCCTGCGCGCTGAACTTTTCCTCGCTCTCTGTGCGGATGACCTTGACGATGCGGCCTTTGATGATGTGCGGCGTATCGCACGCTATGAGGCCGTTGATCATACCGGAGCCGCCGATCAGTCCGATCTGACTGATGGAGAGCGGGAGCAGCGGCCGCTTTACGCCGCTGTCCAGTTCGCTGCGCGCCATCATCTGTGCAAAGCTGTTGCAGCGCCGAAGCTGCTGCTCCAATTCTTTCTGATTGAATCGCTCTCCCTTGAAGGCATTGACCTCTATCGTGTGATCTGGCAGAGCGTAGCGTTCTTCCGGCATCTCTGCAAGAGAGCGAATGGACATAGGCGCGGACGCAAGCTCCTCCAGCCAGAGGGTATCCTGCAGTTCTGTCCCCCGGGGCTTTCGGACACCCAGCACCGCTACCTGCTTGAATTTCCGAAATTCACTCTCGGTAAAGCGCCAGACGGTAAGATCATCAAAATTGTCCACAAGGATACGGCAGATATCCGGCGTTAAACGGTAATAGGGAATCACATAGATCAGTAGGCCGCCGTATGCCAACGCAGGCAGGCTTTCAATCAGAAATCGCTTTTCATGCCGGGAGCGTCCGCCGCTCTCATTGATGAACGAGAGATACGGCGGGTTGAGAAACAGCAGATGGAAAGCTTCGCGGCTGATGCTGCTATGAAAGAAGCTGCCGAAGCCCACGCGGTGAAGCCTTGTCTGCGCTTCCTCCGCGCGGCTCTCGTCCAACTCCACGCCATAGGCATAGCAGTTATTGCCCTGCGCCAGTTGTCGAAGTGCCTTGCCGCAGCCGCAGCAGGGGTCCAGCAAGTTCGTGGTCACACCCTCCGGAAATTTGATCCCCCGCAAAAGAAGAGCGATATTATCCGGGTCTGTTGGGTAATAGCCCAGCTTAATGTTGTTCATCAGCCGACCTACCACCGCAGCATTGGTCTTTTGTCCCACAGGAAGGGATGACGCGAAGCGGCTCAGCGCCTCGTAGACGCTCTTATAGCCGGTGCTCATCAATGCAAATCCTGCAAGGCCCTGCCGAAGCTGTCCGGATACTTTCGCAAGTGCGTATTCCTCCATTTCCATGAGGAAAAGCTGCACCTGTGCGAGTGTTTCCACCAAGGTTTCCCGCGTTCTACTCAGTTCCGCGTAAATATCCCGTGCCGCAGCAAGGTCGCTTTGGCGGCAGCGCTCAATCCTCGCCCGCTGCAAAACCATGCTTTTGGAGAGCTGGATGATCTTGCCTTGAAGCTGCGCAAGCTGATCCAGAGCATACGGCCTTTGCGCGGAAAGGTCAGGCAGCTCGCTCATAACGGCACCCATCCTTCCGCAAGGCACTCAGCGTCTCCAAAAGCTGCGGATATGACCAGGTTTTCAGGTCGCTGCTGGTGAGAAAATGATTGTATCCGCCTTTGAAGTCCCTGCTGCTTCGGATCGTCCGATAGCAAAGCACTTTCCCATCCGCGCATAAGCGCTGCTCGATCCACACCGCAATGCCTCTGTCCTCCCACATTCCATAAAGGGAGCATGTTCCCGACACCGCGATGCCGCCGCTGTTTGCACTGACTGTAACCTCGTGCAGTCCAAGATCCTTGGCAAGGGCGCGGAGGAATACCTTTCCCACATTCAAAAAAGCTTTCTTACTTCCATTGGGTCCGCTTTCCCTCTCGCCAAAGATGCAACCTAAATCAGTGGTCAGCAGCAGCGCAAGCTGCCGCATGTGACCTTCCTGCGATTTGATAGACATGTTGTATCCTCCTTTATTTCCGGATAAAAGAGGGCAAGGAACACGATCTGTTCCTTGCCTTCCGTTCGGGCGGCTCACGCCGCTCCCTTCCATTCTTTTTCGTGTCCCGCCGCCCGCAGTTCCATCTGCATACGGGCAAGGGGAATCCGCCGCTCATAATATGCCAGCAGGCGCAGTCCGCCGCCTTGCATCGGAACACCGCGATAGATCTTTTCATAGAGCACAGTGCGGCCGTGTTCCTCTACGCGGGTTCTGCTTTCCACTTTCACTTCACACATAGGCAGTTAAGCTGCGGGGCGAAGGATGCGCTCGTTTTCGAAATCGAAAACAGGCGCGTTTTCCTCCGGTGTCCCGGGAATCAGCTTGAGGGTATAACCCTGCTCGCGTGAGAGCTTAAAGAGCCCAACGATACGGTTGAGTTCCTCATCCACTACATCTTCCTGCTTTTCTTCGACTTCCGGCACACTCTGGTCAGATGCAGAGAACTCCGCGCTCCCTTCATTCTGCACAGTTTCCGTGTGGTCTTCCTGCGCGGGCACAAATTCAGCGTCCAGAACTTCAGCTTTCTGCCCGGGCGCGGTCAGCGCCGTCCAGAACGAGCGCAGCATGGAGGCAAAGAGTGTACCGAAGAGGGTGCGCTTTTTCGGTGTAAGATTCACGACCTCCTGCGCCACGACCTCATCCACCTCGCTGATCGCTGCCGTCAGCTTTCCCGTTTCCACATAGGCTGCGGAGAGGAAGCAGGATACGGCGGCACTCTCGGAGGCAAACACCTCCGGCGCCTGCACACGCTTGGCAATCAGGCGCTTGCAGATCACGGTGCCGCTTTCCACATCGTCGATGCAGACGGTATCCGCGTTGATGCTGCCGGCGTCGATCACGCCGCTTCCGGTGATGCTCTGCGCCTTGACGCCATAGGTCACACGAAGGCGGCCATGCACCACCAGATGCTCCGTTGTCAGAGACTCATAATGGACGGTTTCTCCCTTTGGAATGTAAACGGTTTTCATCTTGTATTCTCCTTTTTCTTTTTTAGATGGCTATGCCATCTTTTTTCTTTCAGGCTGCCATTTCCTCTTTCAGTCGGACCGGCACAACGAGGGCAAAATCACTGCGCCCCGCAGCATCGATCACGATGGGAGCATGAGGACTGCTGAGATGGATGCAAACCTCCGCTTCTCCCTTAAACTGCTTCAGGGCATCCAGCATATGATAGAGGTCAAAGCCGAGAACCATGTCTCCGCGGCCCCTCACCTCAATGCCGGTTTCAAATGCTCCGCCGGACGCCGCAATGGAAAGCTGTTCGCCTGCAAAGCGCACATAAGGATTTGCCGTGAGCACAGAGCACTCCTTCAGGTAATTCAGTTCCCGCACAAAGTCAGCCGTTTTGACAGTCACGCTCTCCCGATACCCTTTAGGGATCACCGCATCCACGTTATAGGTATCCACGCCCTGTAAGCGGGCAAGCATACGCAAATTGCCGCTTGCAAACAGCACATGGCTGCTTCCGATCCGCACGGTCATATCTTCCTTGCCGAAAGCGCTCAGGTGCGCAAGCACATCGGCGCGCACCAAAAAAGGCTTTGGGAAAGAAACACCTTCCAGCGTATCGCAGGCAAGGCGGGTTCCATCCAGTGCGTAGACGCGATTCCCGCAAAACTGCACGCAGATCGCGGCGGGTCTTGCACTCACGCTGGGCTTTTCCGCAGCATAGCGCACACGCTCCACACAGGCGGAAAGCCTCGCGCTGCTTACTGAAAATGCATCACCCTCCGGAGCCTGCGGCATATTCGGATAATCCGCTCCGTCGTAGACCTCAAATTCCGCGCCGCGGCGTTCACAGCGGAGCAAAACCCTTCCGACTTTTTTGCTGCCGCTCTGCGTTTCGGAAAATTCCATCGTCAGCTCACCGGCAAAGTGGGAACAGGCGCGCAGGATGTCTTTGGTTTTTCGGAAAACAAAGAACATATCATCGCCCGAAGCCGGGAACTCTGCCGTAAGCCATGTTTCGAGATCTGTTGCCGTCAATGTGCAGCGCCCATTCTGAATCCGGAGACAGACCTCCTCCAGAATGGGTATTGCGCACTTTTTGAGGATTTTACTGATTTTGCTCATTGCATGGGAAAACTCTTTTGCGTCAACTACTGCACGACTCATGCCGCACGCCTCCTTGTCTTCTTTTCCAGCACCGTCTGCATCCGGATCGTTTGGGTGGAAAAATCCGTCTGCAAGGCATTGTTTTCTCCATGGGTCAGAATGTTATAGACCATGATGAGCACAGCGGTCGCCGCAGTCACATTGGCCACAATACTCTGCGGATCTTCCTGTGCGGCTTCCGCGCAGCTGATCTCCGAGGGAAACAGGTCGGTGTCCTTCAGCATTTCAGGATGAACGCCGCCGATGGATTTGCGGATCGTTCTTCCGTTCCTTCGCACGCCGCACACGACCTGTCCGGTATACTTTCCGTTGCCGCTGTCGATGTAGATGAGTTCCTCGCTCTGATGAAAAGCCTGATGGCAGAGCTGCCGCGTCTTATTGTTATCCACGCAGCCCAGCAGCAGTACCATTTCCTTCGTCCGCTTGGTAGAATAGGGACTCAGCTCCCATTCCTTCGGCTCGATCAGTTCCATCAGATCCGGCAGCTTTTCAATAAAGCTGGGAACATACTCTGTCTCCATTCCAAGCACAGTGGAATACCGCTCTGCCAGCACGCGGGCTTTATTTTCACCCAAGTCTGCGGGGACAAAGTTCTGCCGGTCCAGGTTCTTTGGCTCGACAATATCCCCATCGCAGACAACAAAGCGGGCAGGACGATCCAGCATATGAAGCAGGCGAAACACATACGGGGCAACATAGCCTCCTGTGCCGCCAGCCCCCAGCATGACCACCTTGACCGGGCGATCCGTTGGAAACTTCATAGGAACGCCTCCTCCAGAAGGTCCCGGAAGCTGCGCTTATCCGGCTTTTTGAATCGTTCGGGCTTTCTGCTGCGGATGCTTACCTGCGCCAGCCATTCCTTGGGAAACGGCTGCTCCAATCCTTCCATCACAATATTGGGATCGATGGATACAAAGGAGTCGCCGCAGAAAATACGAGCCTTGATGTCCGGATAGAATTTATCAAGTTTTCCCAAAACGAGGTAGAGTCCTGTGGAGCACTCATCCTGATCATCTTTACCGGAGAAAAAGGCATCCATGCTGTTATGAGAGTGGATATCCGCGTAGCAGAGATACCGCTCTTCATCGTCATAGGGGCAGTCATGGAGATCGGCTTCTACTTCCTCCTTGCACACGCTCTGCTTGGGGACGTAGGCAAAAAAGCGTTTTTCCGCCTTGTCCCAGTAAATCTGGGCAAATGCTTCATTCTCCCCATGATCCGTCATAAAGGCACGGAAAAAGGCGATGATCTGTCCCATCAGCTCGGCGGGGATCTTCGGCAGAGCCGGGGAAAACCCGGCTCTGACCTCAGAGAAATCCACCACATTCTTTTTGGGGGCGATAAACTCGCCCTGCTCCATCTTACGAAGCTCATAGATCCTGCCGTCGTTGGAGGGGATCAGGCAGATGACCTTATCCGAGGTGCGAGCCTCTTCCAAGGTGCCGAATTTTCCCTTATAAGCGGCATTTCCCTTGGTTTTCATTTCCACCTTGGGCTTTACATAGCAACAAGGGTCTTTGTCCTTCGTTTTCTTGAGGGCGTCGAAAAATTCGCGGGAGCGTTCGATCATCTCCTTCATGGAAATGATCGTGGTTCCCTTGGGGTCTTTGACCTCTTTACGAATACCGCAGTATTCCACGCTCCAGGATACCCTTTTGCCTTCCTCCAGATCGGTAAAATCATCGGACTTACGGATGCGCAGCTCCTCAAAGGTCATGGAGGGATCGTCGATTTCCTCTTTCACGCCCTTGTGGTAAAATACCGGCGGCTTTTCCAACAGGCCCTTTTTGGTATTCTCCGCTGTTTTCTGCTCAAACGCTGCGGCAATGGGATTCTCCGCAGGAGCTTCGACCGGCGCCTTGGCGATGGGTGCGGTTGTCGGCTGCGATGTTGCAGCAACTGCCGGTGTGATTTCCTGCGCCACGGGTGTCGGAGACGACGGAACGCTCTGTGCTGCCGCCGGAGGCGCAAACGGGTCTCCCTGCGGCGCAGCGCTGCTGTTTCCAAAAATCGCGCTGATATCCAATCCTTCTTCTTCGGGGATCTCCTGAAAGGGCCACGCGCTGTTACCGGGTTCACTCATAGTAAATTGCTCCTTTCGATTTTGGGACAAAAAAGACCGCAATCACTCCTATGAGCAATTACGGTTTCATTCTCGTCCTTATTACATTTCAAGCCGTTTGGGTTCGACGGTACTCGCGAGGTGCATGCCACATCTCTAAGCGGTAAAACCGCCATGAGCTGTGCAAAGGGCATACTACCTCCTTTCCACTCTTTCTTTCCTAACTTACTCCGCCCTAACTTACTTCGCCCTGAAATACAGCTTCATTGTAGCACCACGGGGAAAGGCTGTATAGTTGGAGTTTTTCCACAATTCTGAGTTTTCACACATAACTCCTTATGGCATAAGTAAATAGCGCTCACACGTTTACAATCCGTTGCACTGCCTCTCTTTTGATATAGGATAAGTTTGAAAGGAGAACAGCTTATATGAATAACGGAAAAAAACTGCTTGAATTTTTTATAGGAACAGAAAACGTGGACCATCTGTACATTTTGATTTTACTAGTAATCTTGGACTACATAACTGGTATTTGTGTAGCGATACATCAAAAGCGCCTATCGAGCAAAATAGGATTTAAAGGGATATCATTAAAAGTCATGATTTTTGTTGTTTTATCGATGTGTCATGTGCTTGATGGATATCTGATTGGTGATGGTTCGACAATTCAAGCGATGACAATTTTGTTCTATTGTGCAAACGAGGTCGTAAGCATATTAGAAAACTCTGTGGCAGTTGGGCTGCCACTACCGCAGAAGTTGAAAGAAGTCCTTTTAAGTTTTAAGACGAAGGACAAAGGTAAAGACTAACTAAATTTATATATCCACCCGATATCGGATTGCAAATATTCCAAAGGAAAATATAATTTGAACTCATTCAGGCGAAATGAAACATCTACGTGTTGGCAACATTGCAATTCCTATAAAGAAACGGTTGGATTTCTCTTGCTTTAGCGTTTTCAAATAATCTTTCATTTCCCGCCTCCGTGTTAATAATATATTGATATTAGTTGAATTGTTACGTCGCAAGTTCATAAGAATATCCCCAAGCCCGTCTCTATTTTATTATGTCACTCTAGGATTCTTCAAAATCACATAAACGCAGATTCTTACTTATTTTGTGGTAGCACAGTTTTGTAAGGAGGTAAAAAACAACATCGTTTCGTTGTACTAAAAGGTATGCTGGCAGCTGCAAGCTGCCAGCATACCTTTGTACTGTTTTGCTTGTCTTCTTAACAACAAGTGTATGGGTTACTCGTGAGATAGGAAAAACTTAATGGATTTCAGAAAGCATATCATCGCAATTCCCCATAAGACTCCGGCGATCCCTAGATAAAATGAGCACATCTCAGGAGATTGCCCTCGGCCAAGATTGTTCGATGCGCTGCAAAATAAGAAGTAGAAAGCTGGTACGTGAAGCAGCACCCCACATATAGACAAAAGGCAGCTCTTCATGCTTTGTTTGCGAATCGGTAGTAATATAAAGATAAAAATAGCAATTGCAAGGAAGAATGCGGGAACAAATACAGATTCACTTCCTGGTTCCAAAAAGGAGTTACCGTAAATCTCAAAAATGTAAAATACACCTCCTGACATAATAGCAAGTCAACTTTTCGATCGCGCTACCATTCTGATTGCGGTAAGTATTAGGAGCATAGAGACAAACCATAAAAGGCCCGCGAATCCGAAATCCGAAGATCTCAGTTCATGTTCCAAGCTCATTTCATAGCCCCAGTTCCAATTATGAGTTACACAGCGCAAAAGGAAGTAAAAGGAGAATACGATATTAACCACGCCTAACAAAAAGCAAGAAAACGGTTTTGCATATGAAGGTAGTCCCAAATTTCGCTGACGTGTGATCATTAAGGAAATCGCCTTCCAAATGGTAGCAACAATGGCTATAGCAAACAGGAAAACGCAAATTGGAACGCCCATTACGGGATTGTGCGTACAAAGCATATTAGTTCTCCCTAAGGCTGGCAAGCTCCCAAGCATAACTGGGCAGGATATAATTCTGATTGTTATCGGCGACCAAAGCTCGACTCGTATCCACAAAATAGACAAGGTCGGATTTATTAAGGACATCATATGCGGGAGTATCAGTCTGGAACTCTAATTCAGCGCATACAATTCCTTCATACGACGTGTGCGGAACGCCAGCTCCAATTGCCGCAGTATTCGCCTTATCGACTAAAAGCTTCTCATCTAAAGTGTTACTTCCGTATGTGCACCAGTCTCCTGCGGCGTTGATAAACTTTGCCTGATAATTGAGCAGAGTTGCTCCAGATTCATTTAAGAGACTCTTCAGGTTGTCCATTGTGATTGGGCCATCAAATGTAACAACGCTTGTGATCTGCTGCGGGCGGGAATTCGTTGCCAGCATATTTTGATAGTCCTGTTCGTTGCGCAGGATAACAGCGTCAAGCTCTTCAATCGATGTGGCCTGCTCCTTTAATAGGCACTCAGTAGGAATTTCTTTTTGCGAGTTCAGTACATTTGGCTCGACAGCGCTACGGCTCCTTCCACTAGTGAGCCATGCAGTCGCAATAGTATTGGATGTACCTGGAACTGTATTGAATTTATCTCCACCAACTGTCACGGCAACAGAATACTGCTCATTCAAGTTAATGGCCCCCGAAGTAACACTATGAGCCTTTACATATTCAGCCCGTAATACATACGCCTTTCCCATTGTAAGTCGGCCCTGAATTGCAATCTCAAACTCCTCATTATACCCGTTCCCATCGTCATCATCTGCATCGGGATATGGATTCGGGAAGTTCGTATAATAGTCACCAGAGTATCCCATTTTCGCTGGTACACCACTTACCGGTTCGGCACAGAAATCGAGAGTATAGACGCCTAATCCAGAATGCCCATTATTTATTTCGTTAATCTGAGCATTAGAATAGGAAAAATTAGCACAAACATTAACTGTGTTTGACGAAGCAATTGTCGCAGTAAAATCGACTTCATTTTCGGTAAGAATAGGAAGGGCAAAACATGAGACAACAGAAAGAGACAACGCTAGGACTGCCGAGATCATAGTGCGAGTCATTTTTTTCATAACTTACTCCTTTTCTAATCTAATGTAATTGTACGGATGATTGCCTTAACTTGAAATGAAGGTCTGTGGTTGTTCCTGAGCTTTTAAGTATGTTACTGTTGCTATTGGCACTTTTTTGTTACGCTTTGCTCAGGCTGGGCAACGCCATTGACGCTATAGTTCAGTTTCAGTGTATAGCTCTTCCCTCGGGTTACGCTGTGTTGTCCAGAGGCAATCGCTCTGTATGTTCCTTCGCTGCTCCACGAGTCTATATAGGTGCGCGTGTACTCATAGCTTGTTTCCAGCCGCTTGTCGCGCTCGTCATAAGTCTCGTCCCAGCGCGGATAGGGGTAAAAGTAGTGCGCCGTCACCGTGAAGTCGATACGATTATCCGTTGGATAACGCAGCGGTCGAGGAACCGATAACAAATTGGCAATTTGGCTTTTATATTGTGGAATTAGTCTGAGCCATTACCATCGAGCAGCTCTTAGCTGGTGCCGTTTTTTACCACTCGGACTTTGGGCATAACGATAGCTCCGACGCAAAACAGGGTAGAGTCTTTTAGCCTTTTTTGAAGAGCCCTTAGTTGTTGCATCTTCTCTATTACTCGACCTACGATGTTATACTAAAGGCGATTTCTAAGCTTTTTCAGCGCCCGATTCTTGCATTGATTTACCGCCTGCTTTGTAATTCCCAATTTCTCTGACACCTCCGTCGCTGTATGTCCTTGTAGTACGATTAACTGGACGCAGAACCATTCTTTGTTTGTCAATTCTCTTCTCAAGAAATCCATCATTTCAATGTCGTTGGAAAACTTCGGTATGGTAGGGTCATAGCTGGCCCGTTCGAGTTCAGCATCATCTTCGTATGATGCCTCACAATTGACAACCGCACATCTTTTCTGGGATACGTAAATGTATTTTTGGTACAGGGATCTACCGATATAGCTTATTAGCACATAATCGTTCGGGGCATCCAGCTTGTCCAATCGAATGTTATGTACCAACTCTATGAGTGCAAGTACAAGCTCCGAAGCGATGTCCTCATCATGATTCATCATTCTGGAGTACTTACGCACAACAGGTTGAAACATATCTACGATTTCAAGCATTGCAACGTTATCATAGTTCTTTGCCTTCTTGATTAAATCCTCCAATTTCCCCAACTGAAGCAACTCCTTTTTTGGAAAGGAGCTGTCTTCAGTTAGAAAGTAAACATGTCAAGGGATTTTTTATATTTTAGAGTCTCTCCCTGACAACAAATTGCAACATAGCAGTCCTATTATCAAGGTGGAAACTATACCAAAAAGTCTTTTGGACTTCAATGTATCACCGCCTATTCGCAATCTTTATGTCACAGAACAGCCATTAGTCACACGGGGTATACCCCGTGTGACTTGCATGTGCAAGTCACATTTTCTTTCGTTACCTATACGTCTTTGTAAGGCTCACAGGAGTTATCTCTACATTGTTGATCTCAGCATACACTTTAAGCGTATAGGTGTTACCTTTTGCCACACTTGCAGTTTTACTAAAATCGATGAATCCTTCTCCGCTAACTGTCCAGTCTTCAATTTTTACACTACCACGCCACAGTTCAATTTCTAGATAAATATCATCCATATAATTGTCGGCAGTAACTAACACCTCACAAGTAGCTTTCGTTCCAGAAAAGGACAAGCTCGGAAGTACGGCAGGTGCCCGACTCTGTACAGCATACGCAGGAATAGTGAGCATGAGGATTAGAACACTCGCCATAGCAAGAATGCGTTTCTTCATAAAATCACCTCCTTTCTATCTCGTACACTAAATACGATGAAAGGAGGCGATTTTGGACACTCAACTCAAAAATGTTTCAAATCATTTTTCATAAAGACTTTCAGCAAGGTTCACCAAGTCTTCTTTTTCCAAATATGCAGAGATATAGAAAGCACAGTTGTTCGAATCTATCCACATAAGAACATTGGCAGCTCTCTCATCTCCAGAGATTATAAAATCTGCTGCATATCCATTGACAACAGCATCATCAACCGTAGCCGTCGGCGCAATTACATAAATGTCTGTCTCATTGGGATCATAAACGCAATTAAATTGGAGCATTTGCCCCGCTTCATTTTTATAAAGCCTAGTTATCCGAGACCCCGTATCTTTCTCGTACAACTTCACATATCCATTTGGCAACCATGTGAATTCGTACTCATAGGGTTCATTCTGAATATCAGTCTCATCATTAAACCGATAAACAAAGAACTCTTCATAGACTTCCTTTACCCAGCCAACGAAAGTTGCTCTTGCCTCCGCGTCAACAGCAATCCATACACCTCCTGTAATGAGGATTGCAAGCACAATTGATGCTATGCGCTTCGTGGCGTGATAAAAAACAGGATGATCCGCTTTCCGCTTTAGTTTTTTTATCTTCTTTTCAAATTGTAGAGAGAATTCATGTTGGTTCTCAGGAGTATATCCACGTTCAAGATAGGACACATAAATTTCACAGGATCTGGCGGCAGCTGCACACAGCATTTCTTCCGTAATCATAAAATACCACCACCTTCCAAATAAAGTTCCTCTAGCTTTTTCTTCGCACGCTGATCGATTTTTTGTGCCCACACTAATGATATGTCGAGTGCCTTCGCAATTTCTCGTAGGGAGTAGCCTTGCTTATACTTCATCCAAATCACCATGCGCTGCTGCTCAGGCAGATTTAAAATACACTCCGTCAGCAAATCCTCACGTTCATTTTCTGTGACAGGACTGTTTTTCAACTCGTCATCGTACATCACAACAGGATGCTTGCCTCTGACACGGAATACATCCGTCACCCTGTTGTCAACCATAGTTACGATAAGCTGCTTGGTTTTTGGACTCACAGGCTCAATGTTTTTAATATTTTCAGCAATCTTAACAAATACATGGTGGACTACATCCTCAGCATCTTGTTCATGCTGCATTCGTTTGTAAGCCACATAGTACATTAGGTTCCTATATTCCTGATATATTTCTTCGAACTTGGACTTGTCCTCGTCCGTCTCAATCATTTGCAGATACACTATCATAGAACTATTCACCGCCCTCAAGTCGATTTCTCTGTTATAATAGCAGATACTGCAAATTAATTCCACATTTTATAGGAGAATGCTCATGCAGAGAGGACAGTGCAGAAAAAATTATTGAGGGCCTGTCCAAATTCACCTGCGTTCATAGATACTATCTCCTATACGATTAACAACGAGACAAATGCAACAAACATGGCTGAGTTAAGCCAAAATAATGCTTGGTTTGCTACTCAGTCAGTAACAGAAAACACGGCGCTTGATGAATTTCCCGTGTACGCCACGCGGCGTTCGCCTAATGGTACTTACGCATATTCTTATGTAGGAAATACCTATACCGTTAATTATAATGATCAAAATTCTTTGGAAATTTACCTTGAGTACAGAATTGAAAGTGTTAATGGTCAATGGACGGCGAAAGAAATCAGCATCACCGTCAATGCCAAGTTGAAAGATGGGAGCACCGCAGAAAAAGAACTGCTCATTCAGCCAACTTACAATGATTCCATGCGCGAAATACGCATTAGCGTTAAATAATTAAAGTGCAAATTTAACTGTTTCCTCGAAAAGTGATATTTCCCCAATAGCAAGAAATAATAGATAATTGTCAAGCTGAGGGCCTATCCCTCCTGATTTGTGCAAAACCAGGCGCTTGACGCAGAGGCATGACAGCGAGAGGACGGCGGAAATGGTTAATCAGAAACAAGGGTCACTGTGGATTCACTGCCCAATCTGCGATGGAAAGACGCGAACAAAGGTGTATGAAGATACTGTCCTGGTAAAATTTCCGCTCTATTGTCCGAAGTGCAAGAAAGAGATTCAGATTGATGTGGTAAAACTGAAAATGGTTTTTAGTCAAGAGCCGGACGTATAAAGCGCAGAGCCTGCTACCCAATCACAAGGGCAGCAGGCTCTTTCTGTTTATGTAGCTCTTTTGATCTCCACGGCCTGAGCGGATCGCAAAGCAGTTAAAACGGCCTCCATCACCGGGAGCAACGTAGCAGTTTCTTCTTCGCTGCACTCATAGACCAGTATTTAGATGAGAGGAGCAACGTTATACATGCGATTTCACGAGAGCATCTGCGCAGTTAGTGACTCGAAGTATGCATAGGTCTGCGGGGCAGATTGTTTGAACCGCTCCATACGCTTGGCGCTTTCGTTGTACATGATCCAGTACACAAAGCAGTCTGCGAAGTATTCATGAGCATTTGTTTTAGCGTAGTCGCGGAGAATGGAGCTTTCTGCTTCCTCACAGAATAGCCGCTCATGCTCTGCGGGGAAGCCAAGCACTTTATCAAGGAAATGTCCAAACTCGTGTACGGTGGCACTGGCCTCGGAAACATAGATGGTTTTTGCGGCGTAGTCCGTCACGCCGATGCAGCTCACATTCAGTTCCTCGGCAAACTGCGCCACGCGGTCAAAATCGATGCTGTAGGCCCAGCCACGCTGATTGAACTCCGCAAGAATGGCTTCCGGCACTTTCTGCAATTCCAACAGGAAATCGTTTGCGTTGATGTCGGTGGGATTCTTCAGTTTCACCGGCACGGTGGGGGCTTCCACGGTCAGATCCCGTGTGAGAATGGCGTGAAGAAGTCGGGCAGTCTCAGCACGGGTGACGATCTCCTGCGGATTGGAACAACTGTCGCAGAGCTGAAACTCTCCGGCAATCCGCAGGGTGTTTTCATAGGCGCTCAGAGCTTCTCTATCGTAGAGAGTGTTGTCGTAAATGGGGATACCTGCGGCGGCAAAGGCACTGTCATAGAGTGCGCCCCGGCACATCTGTGTCTCCGGCGCAGAGAAGATGGACGAATACATCCAGCCGTGGCTGTACGCCTCAACCATGGCGACGTAGCTCATTTCTTCCCATGTGTCGCCCTCAATGGGCAATCCATAGGCGCGGCATAGCATGACCGACCATTGGCGGACGGTCACGGGTGCGTCCGGGGAGAAGGTGTCCGCGCCGGTGCCGTTGGTAATGCCATGCTCTACCAGATAGGCGATGCTTTCAGCATAGGGTGCGTCCGGGGCAACATCGGAAAAAGAACTGTCCGCCGCAAACGTTGGAACGGTCATCAGCAGGGGCAGTAGGAATGTCGTGCAAAGTACAGATAGTTTTTTTCGCATAAAGTTCTCCCTTCAAAGTGATAGCCGGTGCTGTTGCACCGGCTATCGGATAAATAAATGGCTTCTTTGCGGGGGGCAAACTATAAGGAAATTTATGTCGCTTTCAAGATCCAAGACGTTTACGAAAGATCACCACTTGCTCATAATCTTGCCGTACATCTGGAGCTTTTCATGATCGTAGCGCTGCACCATCAGCATAACATGCTCGCCCACCATGAAGTCTGCATCCTCGTGCTGATAGGAGTAGTTGCACATACAGGTCACACCGTCAGAGAGATTGCAGAAAACGCCGCCGCCATATTTGCCGGAGATCATCGCAAAGCGGCGGGAGCCTACGGGGTGGCGCTCCTCCGCACCAAAGAAGGGGTTAACCTCCGTTTCCTTGGCGGAAACGATCAGCTCACCGGTACGGGGGTGATACTCTTTTACAATGCAGTCGATCTCTGAGCCCGGGTGGAACTCCGTGCGAAGATCCGGGATGGCCGCATAGCGGATCTCTCTTTGGGTCATATCAAGGTCGTAGCCATAGCAGTCCACAAGGCAGCGGCGGGGGCCGACCGCCAGCATCCTGCAGGTAATACGGGAACCGACAGCATGAAGATCCTCACGGGCAGCAAAAAAGCGGCGCTGGCTGCGGCTTGCCTGACGGCGGGACGCCTGTGCACGGTTAGCGGTACGCTCCACCTTGGTAACGATCACATCAATGCTGGCGCCCACCATATTTCGCAGCACGAAGTCGGGTCGCTCCTCTCCCAGCTCCCACATTTCGGACTCGCGGATCAGAATGGGGATGCGATACGGCACCACAACGGCACAGAGCTCCCGCTTATTTTCAAGCATTCTTGCCTCGCTGCGCGGAAGGTATCTTGCGTAGAGATCCACGCCGATGATCGTTCCGGTAATGGCGCTGCGGCCGCGGAAAGAGGCATAGATAGAGTTCCATTCCTTCCGCTCCTCTTCACTCAGCCCCCGATCCAGTTCGTTGAAGTCCAGCTCGTAGAAAAGCGTGCGTTCGCTCTTTTCCTCCGGTGCATCAGGCATTTCGGGGTTATCTGCTGCCAGGTATTCATCCTCCGCGGCTTCTGCTGCGGCTTCTTCCGGGACCGGCTCCTCAAAGCCCCACTCCGCTTCATCAGCCTCAGAAGCCTGCGGCACAGAAGCGGGCAAATCTGAAAGCAAATTCTCCTCGGCATCCGGAAATTCCGACATCTTTTCGTGCAGTTCCGCTTCTTCTGCTCTCTCCTCTGCGGTATCGCTTTCGTCTTGGGATGCAGTTTTCTCTTCTGCGGAAAGTCCAAGTGGTTTCGTCTCGGCTGACTCCATTGCAGGAAGCGTCTCCGACTGCTCTGCCGTTTCCTCCGCAGGAAAATCCCCCTCCGGCAACTCTGCAGGAAAGTCCCCGGTATCTGCGCCTGCCTCATCAGGCGGCGCGGTATCCGCAGGGACGCTCCCTAGGGCAGTTTCTTCACCGACAGCATTTACGATCTCTTCTTCCAGGGCAACTTTTTTCCTTGCCATATAATGTTCCTCCTAAGTGTTATATTTTTTCCGGCTCATTGGAGCCAAAAAAGCGATGGGTGCCGTCCTCCTGACGGACGGCGAAAAAGTGGTGCCGGGGCAGATCGATTTCTCCAAAGGAACTGCTTTCGGAGATCCAGATGATCCGCTCGCCTTTCATACGGGGGACGGTTGCAATGTGAGTAGCGGCGTCCAGCCATGCCACGCTGAAAAGGTATCCGGCTCCCTTTCCGTTTCCGGTAAAGCGCAGGAGAAAGGGTTCATGCAGTCCGTCTTTTGAGTAAAATCCGGGCTGCGCCTTCGTAAGCTCCAGCATAACGTCCAGTGCTTCCAAAAGCCGAGGGTCTATCCTGCGGTCTCCGTAAGAAACCACATCACCCCGCAGCCAGACATAATTGGTGCCTGTGCGCATCTGGCGAAGCATGATCTCCATGCGTCTTTCGTCAATTTTGATTCCCTGTGTACGGTAATGGGCCTGCACCAGAGCATAGAGCTGGCAGACACGCAGGTACTTAAACTCCTTGAGTATTTCGAGGATATACTTTTGCTGGTTGGATAGCAGCATTGTTTTCCCTCCCTTCAAACGGCCGCGCAGATGGTGTTGAGGTATGGGTCGAGCATAAGATCGCTCTCACTTTCGGCAATGCAGTTGAACAGCACCGCCATGGTGTAGGCCGTGCTGTTTTTTACATTCCGCTCCTGATTGGCGCGGAGCTTACTCTCTGCCTCCCGCAGGATCATGCCGTCCAGCCGTCTGAGCTTTGCCCGTACGCGGCTTTGCGGAAGCGTGGCATTGCCAATACGGAAGCTGTCGGCATAAAAAAGCCGCTCAACGGCGTTTTCAAACACCAGAGCGGTTTCCGGTGCGAAGCATTCAAGCTCGCAGCCGTCCAAAATATCCAAAAGTTCTTCTTCTGCGTCCCCGTCGGTCCGTCCGTCCTGCGCCGGGGCTCTGACAGACGGACGGACTTCCATATGACTTTGATCAATCTTTCTTTTTTCTTTCTTACTTGGCGTCAATTTCTGCGGTTCTGGGAACGCGGATTTTGCAGTTCTTGAAGCGCGATCTTCACGATTCTTGGACAGCAGATTCTGCGGTTCTTGGCATGCTGCTGAAGGTTTCCCATCAGCAAGACCCTCCAGATCCGAGGTTCTTGAACCGCGTACTTCCGATTCATCCTCTGTGATAAACGGCGCACAGGAATAGTCCGGATCTTCGATCGGTGTGACACGGGCAAGATAGATCTGATTGGCATCACCTCGCCCGCAGCGTTTTTCCCATACCAGCTTGAGCTCCACCAACTTCTTAAAAGCTGCCGTGACCCTCTGCTCACAGATGCGCAGCTCTTTGGCAAGCGCTTTGCGAGGAAAGATCACAAAGACCTCGCCGCGGTCATTGACCCAACCGTTTTTGCGGGAAAGCTGGAAACGGTTTAAGAGAAAGGTGTAGGTCACCTTGGCATCCAGGCTCATCTCGCAGTAACGTGGATCAGAAAATAACCAGCGCGGCATCTGCATATGATAAATACTCTGCACATCTGTCTGGCACATCAGTTGGAAAGTTGGACGCTCCTTCATTTTCGCTGCCCTCATAACGGGCACCTCCTCTTTCTTTTTCGATATAGGCAATGGGTCGTTTCTATTGACGCCATAAAGCGAGAGTACGGTCAGACAGCACGCTGACAATGGAATATCTTCTTTAAAAGAGGCCGATTGCTCGACCTCTTTTTTATATTCCGCGCCCGGGTGGAATGCGCATGGGATCGTCCATCTCTTCCAGTTCCGGGTCATCGCCTTCCAGAATAGCTTCGCAGGTCATCTCCACAAGACCAATTTCCTCCGGAGTCATGTTGTCATTTCCGCAGGAGCTTCCGCTGGCTGCGGCTTCTTCGGTGAGAGAAGTCTGGGGCTGCATATCCGGCCGTTTCCCCGATGCAGGCGACGGCTGTGGTGCGGGCGGAGCGGACGATGTGTTCCTTGCAGCGGCCGATGTGCGATTTCCTGCCGTGCGACGCTTTGCACCCTCTTCTTCTCTCTTTTTCCATTCTGGCACATAGTCAAAGACGCTGCATTTTTTCAGCTTTTTGTATTCCGGCAGTTCCTCCAGCATGATCTTATAGAGCTGGGCGGGCTTATAGTGGTTGAACATCACAATGCAGAGAAACTTATTGAGCCGCAGGAATTCATCGGGCTGGAGGAGGTCTCGCTGGGTGTTGCTTCGCGTCTGGGAATAGGGGCGGGTGGTACTGTAGATGGGAGAAAACAGCGGTGCCAAGGGAAACTGATTGTTGGTGACGGAGATCGTGACCTTACCGCACTTTTTTGCGAAGTATTCCGCACTCGTCATATCGTTGCAGCCCATGTAGAGAGTCATATCAAAAGAACCGAGCTGATTTTCCCATTCCTTCCCCGGATACTTTTCCTGCCATTGGGAGAGGGACTGCACCGCCACCTGCACAGACATATTGAAGCCGCGGATGGAGTTGAAAACATCGGAGATGCCCTCCATATAGCCGATATTGAGATATTCCTCCAAACAGAAGTTTGTCAGAACGGGAAGCCGTCCTCCGTGGAGACGGGCGTAATTGGAGAGCTGCGGGAAGGTCAGGGAGAAAAAGAGGGAGCTTAAAAATCGATAGGCGCTATCCTGCGCGGAAATGATGACAAAGTACGCACAGGGCTTTTGCCCGGGAAGAAGCAGGTCTACATCGTGGTTGCGGGTGATCTTGTCCACCAGCGGATTTTGAAAGACCGCGAGCCGGTTGCCAAGGCCGATGATGATGTTGCCCCAGAGGTTTTCCCTTGCCTTCAGAAAGAGGCCGTGGGGCCCTTTGGCGGGATGCTCCGGCGGCAGCTCCGCAAGGATGCGGTTGATCTCGTTGACGCTTTTATAGGCGAGGATCTTATAGACGTCTCCGAGGCTGCGCTGCTCCAACGGAAGAAGATTGCCGCGGGCATCCTTCAGATTGCAGACATAGTGGATAAGTGCCATCAGGAGGTTCAATTCCGCACGGCTCCAGAAGTCATCCGCCTCCTTGGGGCCGGAGGTGTTTTGAATGATGGTGTTGGCCACGGTGGTTACAAGGTCAGGATTTGCTTCCAGTCCCGCAAGGCAGTTCCAACCGTCAGAGTGCGCCATATCGAGGAAATTGACCGCCTTGACATAGAAGCCATGCTCCCGAAAATACGGCGCAAGGTTTTCAAAGAGTTCGCCTTTGGGGTCGGTCACGACAACGGATTCATGGTGTCCGCCGTTGCTTCGCTGCGCGCAGCCCATGAGGAAGGGAATGATAAAGCCTCTGGACTTATAGGAGCCGGGTGCGCCGATGCAGAGGATGTTATTGTTTTCCCCAGGCTTCATGCGGTGCGCCACGTAGGTGGCGTATTTTTCCGGATCATCCGGCCGCGCCTTAATGCGTCCAAGGAGCATTCCGGTAACTTCTTCGGCGCTGCCCAGCTCCAGATGCTCAGCAAGCTCCTTTTTTGTCGCAAATCCGGAGGTGCCGTGAGTGCCGTCCGGCAGGATATCAAAGCCGCGGGCGTCCCGGGTAAATTTGTAGCCTGAAAACCAGCTGTAGCCTTTTTTCGTAATGAGGCAGACCATAAGGGCAATGAAGGCGGAAACGCCAAGGCCAAAGGGCGTAAAAACAGCGAAGAGATTTTTGAAGGGGTTGAATACCCAAATGCTCTCGATCACTTCACCGGTGGTGTTGAATACGGATTCCTTTCCCAGCTTGAGGGAATTGAGGAACATTCCGTAGAGATACCAGCCGATGCCGCCCAGCACCGCATACAGCGGCACGCGGGCCTTATTTCGTTCATACCAGCAGCCCCATTTATTTGCGAGGCGATCCTCTATCTTTTCGATCAACTTGGATAAGCAGGGCATCAACCACGGCTCCTTTCTTCGTCAGATATTGTGTGCAAGGGGGAAGATAGAGCGACGGAGGATGGCCGAACAGCTCCGTCAGAACGCTCTCCGTCACCTTATAGATGACGGCGTAGCCGGTATCTTTATAGCGCCGCAGCAGCACCGCGTCACCCTGAGCGTCTAAGGCGGCCAGTGAAATCGGCAGGCATCCCCTCATTTTTGCGCTTGCGATGGCGGCATCAATCCGCCGCAGGTTCATATCCGCTCCAATGACGAAGGGGCGGTTCTGGTAGATGGCGTCCCACGCGGGAGCATCCTCCGGCGGAGGGCGGTAAGCAGAGCGCAGCATCAGCTTTGCAAGCTTCATGCGGTAGTCCGGAACAGCCATGATCTGAAGCTGCCGCGCGCCTGTTTCATCGCAGGAGAGCAGGTGAACGGGATAATGAAGTCCTCGATAGGCTTCGCTGTATCGGATCAGCTTGGTATCCCGCTTTTCATCACGCACCTTGAGTTCCTCTATGATGTCAGCGTAGGAAGCTCCGGCAAAAAGAAAGGCACGCTGCGTGTCTTTGCCGAAATTGGTGTGATTATGAAACGCTGCCAGTTCGTCATTGACCGCCATGTGGCCGATTCCAGAATAGATATAATGTACCGCGTAGTAAGTGCTGCCCAGATGTGCAATCGCCCCGACGCGGGCGCTGCCCCATGGATTGTGTCCGCGGCTTCTTGTAATCGCAGTAATAAACAGCGTGGAAGGCTCCGCCAGACTGTTCGCTGTTATTGTGAATACATTGATCCCCGCATGGTAAGCAGTCATCATCAGAGCGGAAAGCCGCACACGCCGCTCAATCGCCGCATCATGGTACGAGAGCGTCAAGTTTGGAACATCACCCTCTAAGGCTGCCTGCAAAAAGGCTCTACCGCTGTTTGTGAGAAGCAGCGTGTCACTTCGTTGATGGCGTTTGATCAAGCCCAGCGTTATCAAGTTTTCACGCTCTGTTTCTGTAGAGATACTGCTCAAATCATCGGGACGCACATTTTGACACCAGCAGAGAAGCCTCAGAACATCCATATCTCTTACGCTCATAAGCACACATGAACCACTCCCTTCCCAATTCCTGCGAACGCCGAAATCGCCCTTGCGCCGAAAACGGCGCAAGAACAATTTCGGCGTCCTTACGAGCCGCTATGTGGGCGCAGCCTGTTGCCCCCACATAGTAGACAGGTCAGTATGCGAAAACCGGCCAAAAACACTTCTCAAAAAAGCTGTTGTTTCAAGCCTTCCAAGCCCGCTGACACCCAACAGGCCAGCCGCGCTGCAAAGCAGCTCCAAGGCGCTTGAAATCAGGCAGCAATCTGTTGGGTGTTTTCGCAGCTTTTTCACCTGCTTTGCCCATCAGCACCATCCACCGAAATAGAAGTTTCCGGGGGCATAGTCACTGGAATGTGCGGAGAAAAAGTCATGAGCATCGGACAGGGGCAGGACGGTGATATGACAGCACTCCTGGCTTTGCACTGCCGTAGAAAGAAGGGCGACTGCCAGCGTATGCTGGTCATCATCCGGAATAAGTCTTCCTTTGATGGCGTTGCTGACCGCCTTCCACCCCTTGTTGTCCTGATCGAAAATATGCCGGCCTTCCATGGCGGTATGCTCATCAATGATCAGCATGGCCCGCTCAAAAAGCGGCAACTCCTTTCCGCACGCCTCATAGCTGTCCAGCAGCCGCCGAATGGTATCGCTGAGCCAGTTTGGGCTTTGATACCGGCAATGGGGCAGCAGCGTATTGATCGTGATATGGAGCCAGCCATAGCCAAAGGCCTCCACGCTGCCCGTTACATCCATGGATGGCAGAATCGGCTTTTTCGCAAAGCCCCCGCTTCCCGGTGCGTACCGCTCGCAGAGTTTTCGCAGTTCCAGAGTGGCTGCTTCAAATTGTTCCATCGTCTGCTCCAATGTCTTTTGCAGCTTGTTTGGATTCATCTGCCCGCCGTCTGTCAGGGCAACCAGAGAGCCGGTCTGTCGGAAGGCATTGCCGATCAGCTCCTGAATCCGCATCATATCCCGCTTTAGATCATTCATCGATTTGCCCCGTTCGCTTTATGCGCAGATCGGTGGGTGAAGTGGTAATGGCTTCATATTCCTTTGGTGTCGTGTGGAACGCAATGGGAACATGGTTGTAGCCGATGCAGAGAAGTCCCTCGCCGCGCCGAAAGCGGGTGATCTGCCGAACCTCATCTTCGGAAAGGTTCAGCTTATCCTGAATGAGCCGTGCCTCCTGCTCCTCCATCTGCATAACCAGTTTAATGCGGCTGGAATCGAGGATTCCTTTGCCGTAACTCCCGCCCTCCAGACTGAAAAGGTCCTGCATTCCCTGGGTGCTGGTAACTGCGATCCCGCCAAGGCCACGGATGGTCTTTACCATTTCCAGCACAAACCCGGCCGCCTGCGGGTTTGCCGTAGCACCCACAAGACTCCATAACTCGTCTGCCAGAAGCGCCGAGAGTTCGTCCTCACAGTTCATAATGAGGTCGTAGGCGATGCTGGTGGCCCAGAAGGTGCCGTCCGCGATCATATCATCCGGCATACCAGAGAGGTCGAGGACAATGTACTTATTGTTAAGTTCAATGTCGTTTCGGCCTGCCATTGCCGCAGCCGAACCGGTGACATAGCGAGAGAGCACTACTGCCAGATGCCGCGTGTCCTGCTCTTGATAAAGAATCTCATACCAGTCCGAGAGAATGGGCATGGTGCGGAAATTTCCGTTCTCATCGACAATGGTGCTGTTGTCGAAGGTGATGCCGTAGCGCTTATAAACCTCCACCAGCGAGGAGTCAAGGCGGCTCTTATCCTCTTCGCTCAGATCCTTTTTCTTCAGAGAAAACCAGATGATCAGCTGCGCAATCTTGTCTGCCAGCACAGAGTCATCCCGCGCGGCGATATTTTTGAGCTTTGCGTAGGAGTCCAGCGATTTCCGCCGAATCGCCATCAGATTCGGGCAGTCTTTGGAGGACGGCGACATTCGCAAATACAGCCCGCCCAGACGCTCACAGAGGGGGCGGAACTCATGCCCTTTCTTGGGAACGATGATGATGACCCGCTTGCCCTGTTCCCGCAGCCGCCCACCGAGACATTGCAGCGTCACCGTCTTGCCTGCACCGGTAGAGCCGCCGATCCACCAGTTGCCGCTGGTGTACTTATAATCATCATAGGGATTGAGAAATACCGGAGAGCGGTTGTAGAGGTTCAGTCCCAGAAAGATCCCGTCATGGTCGCTCAGCTCATAGGAAACAAACGGAAAGGCCGCCGCTACGCCGGAGGTCAGCGCATTGCGGCGTGCCTTACGCTCAATATCCGGATCAAGCGCCAGAATGGGAAGGGCCGAGAGAAACGCCTGCTCGTTTTTATAGTCGCAGCGCCGTGCGATCATATCCACGGATACGCACAACTTCTCCACCTCTGTGACGCGCTGTTCCAGCGTTTCAGGATCAGGCGCCGTCACCTCGATCAAGGTGTGCATATAATAGAAATTCTCGCCTTGCCGGTTCATTACATCTTTGAGATAGAGGCCAGAGCTGATCGCACTATCCAGTTCCTCGTAGTCCTGCCGCGTATCGCCTACATCCCGCATACGGGAGCGGTTGACCATGGTGGTCTGAGCAATTTTGGAGAGGATCTTTTCCTTGGGCTGACGCTTGACGAGAAAACTCAGGTTGATCCCCTCGCCAGCCTCCACCAAAGGCGCAAGCCAGCAGGTGCCAACCGTGGTGGTGTAACCGTAGCCCGTGATATAGAGATAAGCATGATACACGTCGTCTACGATGATGTAGTCACGGCTTTTTGTATCCACCGTGGTGGGAGAGAGAATGTCAAGAATGGTGGTGGAGCCTGCTTCAAGCTCACTAAGATCCGGCTTTTCCTCGCCAAAGAGCATCCGCTTCAAAAAAGGCTGCTTTTTGATCTGACCCTCCCCAGGCTGTTTTTTCTTTCTGGACTTCTCTGGAACTGCTTTTGCAGTTTTTTTCGGTTTTTTCTTTACTTGCATCGTCTTACTCCTCATAAATGCCGTGAACGGCCGTTGTCATATCGAAAACGCCCTCCGGCAGACGCACACGCTGGCTGGTTTTCTTGTTCAAAACCTCATAGAGCAGCTTGAGCACAAAATTATCGGAATACTGAGGCTCCAATACCTCCAGTTCACATAGATCCAGATACCGCCTTGCGGTGTCGGCCTCTTCGTTGAGCCGCTGGATGATGGCCTGCACCGTGTTGCGCTTGGCCCGCATGGAGGGTTCATACTGAAACACAAGGAAAAAGCGATGCCGCATGGCGCCGCCGGCGATGCCATGACCGATCTCCCGAATGTTATCCTCGATCATCTCCCGGCACGCTTCGTTCTCCTCCTGTTCTGCATAGCGCTGCATCTGCTCTACATACGCCTGCGTGTCCGCGGGCAGCGTGCGGGCGATCATCTGCAGTTCATCCGGCGCGATCTGCAAATACGATGCAAAGGACGAGATAATATTCTGCCGGTCAATGGCAGACTTCAGATAGATGTTGACAGGCAGCACTTCCATGATCTTCACAAAGCGGTTATCTTTGGTGATGACTACGCCGCCGATGATATTTTTGATTGGAAGCCACGCCTGCACGCTGTCACGGTATACGCCGCCGCTGCCGCCGGTATGGACGCCTTCGCCAAAAATCAGTTCCTTGAGATTCATTTTCTGACCTCCCCTCGAAATAAGATAATCCGGCGGGATCTCCGCCATTTCCACCAGCTTCCCAGCCACCGTGTCATACTGTCATCACTGATGCCGATCAGCCCAAAGCCGCCCAGCGGCACAATGATCGTCAGCGTCACTATGATTTTCGGAGTCAGATCCAGCGGAAGAAAAGCAATGCAAAGATACAGTGCCGGGAGCGTCAGGAGGACAGCCTCCACCAGATTCCGCAGCTCAAAGAGTCCCATAACGCGGCCTGCATCTGTAAAATTGGTAGGAATGTGATAGACCTCATAGTTCATTCGGATCCACCTCCACGGCATCTAACAGATGTCCTTTGTGCTCATAGCAAATCTGTGCCAGCTTCATCAGCTCCTCTGCACGGGAGAGAATGATATCCAGCATGGCACGGTCCAGCGTTTCCGCATTTCTGGGCGTACAGTTTGCCCTGCCCAGTTCCAGCAGGCTCAAATACTGGTTGCTGAAGCTGCTGTGCTCTTCCAATTCCATCAGCGTAATGCCGCATTTCTGCCGTATATAGCGTAAATAGGTTGTCTCTGCCAATTACTCCACCTCCAGATAGTCGATATAGGGCAGCTTACACCACCCCTGCCAGCCGCGTCCGCTGACTTCGGTTTTCACAACACCTTTTCGCGTTCCCATGGCTTCTATTGCGTAACCGCCGCCAATATAAACGCCGGCGTGTCCGCTTTTCCATAACATCAGTCCGGGGATTTCCGGCATGGAGGATACCGTGCCGTAGTCTGTTCCTTGAATGCCGGCATTCTTTGCCGCCTGATACATCTGATCCGCACCGTAATCCGGCATTCCGTTTGCGGCATAACCGATGCGCATGGTGGAAGCATCCAGCCACGCATAGCCTTTGATCAGGCCGATGCAGTCTGCCGTGCGCCGTCCCAGCCAGTTTGCTTCAATAAAATCAGCGTAATTGCCGACTCCGTCCGGGTACTGCTGCTTTTTATAGGCAAAGAGGGACTCTGTGAGAATATTGCCGTAAGTTCCCCACACATAGCCCCAGTTGTTCTCCCACGCCTGCACCGCATAGGCGGCAAGGTCGAGATTATTTTTCGTAGACGGGCTGACAAAACGGGAAATGTCAATGTCATTATCATAGCTTGTACCATGCTGAATATCGCCGGAATAGGAGCCATCCCCGCTGTAATCCGGTTGGTAGGCGCTGAAGTACCCGCCGTACTTCTCAAGCGCGCCGCTATCCTTCAGCGTTTCAAAGAGGGCGCCTGCCCACTGTCTGGCATCCTCATTGAAGCCCATCTGCTCCATCAACTCTTCCGGATCGATCCGCTTGATCTCTACCTCCAGCGTTGCGGAGGTGCTGCCACCCAGAAGAGAAAGCGATGGCTGATAGGACAGGGTGGATTGGCAGAAATTCTGAATCAGCTCCGCGCTCATGGCGTCCAGATCCTGCTCATAGGCGGCGGAATTGATTGCAATGATCCAGAGCAGGTCATCCTCTTTCATCGTGTTTTTGACTTCAATATGGTCAATTGCCGTTCCATCCGCCTCATATTCCGCCGCAATACCGGTTACGATGGAGTCGATCTGCGTTCGCTCGAAATCATCCAGACTCATATACGCCCCGCCTATACGCATGGCTTGTTCCGTCATATGGATCACCGAAGCGGTATCAGAGGAATCGTAGCCGAAAAAAATATTGGGCAGCGCTGTAAATACTACCATCGGGATCACGATCATGATGAGCAGAACGACAAGGAGAAACTTTACCAGGGCCGGAACGGTTTCTTTTACCGCAGCGGCAGCGGCACCGTGAACACCAGACACCGCAGCAGCCTGCGCAATCCGGTAGGCTGCTTTTGCGGCACGGCCAAGATCAGCCGCCGTTTGAAGGGAAGATCGGGAATTGTCTTTCTCATCCATGCTTCTTACCCCGCTGTTTTCTTGACGGTTTTACATCGCCGTCTGCCTTTACACTGCCTTTGAGTGCCGCAGTTGTGGATACCGCTTTCTTTCCGGGCTGCGCGCTGCTTTTCGCAGAAGGTGCGGACGGTCTGACTGTCTGCCGCGACTGTGATGCCGATGGGACGCCTGCCGCCGTTCCTGCCGGGTCGGGGTGTCGGTTAGGCGCTGTCCCTTTGAGTGTCGGCGCGGCGGCTGCGGAAGCACTGCGCGATTCCTGCCGGATCGGACTATGCTGCCGTGCATCCGGAGAAACTGCCGTGCGGCTTGGAATACCATTCCTGCCGGGTCGCGGTTCTCCAGACGGCCGCTGCGCAGAAACGGCGCTTTGCATTCCTGCGGTGCCGGGGTGCGGGCTTTCCGCCCGAGGCGGCGATGCCTGACCGGTTGGCTGCTTGGGTGGCCGCTGCGTATAGCGCGCATTGGGTGTATGTTGCTGTACGGTCTGTATTCCGCCGCGAACAGAGGCGGTGGTAAGCATCGCGCCACCAATCCCCGCCGCAGGTCTTGGAGAGTTGTCCTGCAAAGTGTTCACGGTGGTTTGTCCCACCGTGATCCCTGTGTGCTCTGCGGCCTGCGTCACCTGACCAGTTGCTCCACCCTGTACTTTTTGTGCGTTTATCTGACTCATACGGGAAGCGGATGGTGCTGCCGACGTTCCTGCACGGCCGGGCTGCGTTGTCTCTGGCGAATGTACTCTCATGCGCTGCGAGGCTGGGGAGCGCACGCCGCTTTGAAGAGTCTCTGCCGCTCCCGCCACACTGGGGCGTGCCGAAGCGCCAGCTTTTCCTGCCGTACCGGGTCTGCCGGATGCATTCTGCGCACCGACAGGCGGTATCTTTGTTGCAGCCTTGATATGTGTCGGAGAGCGGCGTGTGCCGAGAGGAACAGAACTTTTCCGTTCCTGCGAGGGCCTTGGCGCTGTCGAATTTTTAGGCATACTGTCCTGCGCAGCAGATGGGGCGGACTTTTCCTGCGAGGGTGATTGCGGCGCGCCTGTATGTACTGAGGCGCTTTGCGCAGCAGACGACTGTTGTGATGTGCTTTGATTTGTGCTGCTTTGCTGCGCTGCGCTTTGCCGGACATACTCCGCCGTGTTGCCATGACCTCCGCTGGGCCCGCCCATGCGGGGGCCGCCGGACGGCGCGTTGGGCGCAGCGCCTTTGCCGCCGTTTCCTGCGGACTTGCCCACTGCCTTTGTAATTTGAGAAGCCGCACTGCGAACCACCATATAAGTCAGCGTGCCGGGGAGTCCTCTTCCCAGAGAGTCGCCGGTGATAGCGGGATTTAAGCCGATGCGTGTTACAATGGCGTCTGCTTTCCGTGCGACCTTGACAATCGTGAGGATCAGCACGATCCACGGGAGAACATCTAAACCGCTGGGAACTGCGGCAAGAACAGACAGCAGCATTTTGAAGAAAATCACATTTGTCACCATCAAAAGGCACATACTGCCGAACATCCGGCACCAGCCTGTGAAAATCTCCGAGGTGCTTTTGCTGCCGCCCATAGCAAAGGCCAGCGGCGCTGTGATCGTAAGCATAGCGAGGATGACATACCGCTCCGCAATCTCCAAAAGAAGCTTAAACACCTTGAACATCACGATAATGCCGAAAATAATGACCAGCAGCCATGCTGCACCTATGGCTCCGAATACGCTCTCATCTACAAATATGACATTAACTGCGTCAGGAATCTGGAGCAGCTCAATGATCTTTGACGTCATACTCAGCCCGATCTCGCAGATCTGCGGACTTGCCAGCAGTAAAAACGCAAAAACGAAGGTGCGGGCAAAGAGCAGCTTTGGATCTTCTCCTTCAAAGCCAAGCCCCACCGCCATACTTTTGAGCGCCTGAAAAACCAGATTGCCGATCAGGAGCGCCCAACCAACTGCCAGAAGGATCTGCATGATCTCGTCCACAACGGGAGCGTGGCTTTTCAGATATGCAAAATCCATACTCATAATATCCAGCAGCGCCGTAGAGAAATATTGCCAGCATTCCAGAGCGAGCCCATAGGCCCATTCGAGAAAGCCTTGAAAAATAAGCTCAAGCAACGGGGACACCTCCTTTGCGCCGGAGCTTTGACCTCATTACGGCGTCAGAGTGGCAAGGCCGCTGAAGAGCGGTGCAACATAGGCGATAAAAGCGCCGATGCCGTTAATAATGGCCCATGCGACCCAAATGCGCTTGAGCCAATCCCACGCCTGATCGGTCTTATGCTGATTATTTGAAATTTTTGCTCCGATCACGGCAACGGCGGACATTAAACCTGCCAGCACCGTACTGATGCCGACAATTTTTGTGTAAACATCTACGATAATGCGGTTGGCAACAGTCCACATATCGTCTATGGCAAAGGCTGATGCGGTCATCGCGGCCATAACCCACATCAGGGTCATAATAAGTGTGTAGAATTTGTAGCATTTTCTGATCATAGAAAGCGGCTCCTTTTTACGAGAGAATACTGGAATCGGGAATTTCGATCTTTTTGTCATATGAAAATAAAGCTAAGCTGCATAGTGCAATAGATTTCTTGATATTTGCCGTTACTCATTGTACGAGCCAAGAAAAGTGTCCTTGCAATCAAGGTATTGTTTCGTTATAATTAAATCGTTATGGGGTGATAGCTTTGATATTTACGAGCGAGGAAATTGCAATGATTGAAGGAGTTCTCGGCTCCTTTTTTTCTGATAATCATACATCAGAAGACCTGAGAAAAGCCTATTCCCGTGTATGGCAGCATCTTGCAGCGGATACATTAGATTCCGAGGATCTTCGGCGCATTTCCTCTGCGGTCGATTTTGCAATGAAAAATCAGTTCTGTGAATCATGCAGCAGAGAAAGCCAGCGTGTTCTGACAACGGTACTCATCAAGTCGATTTCCGCACAATGATTGAAGCATAATTTGTATATAGCAGGCGGCAACCAGCGTAAAGCTGGTTGCCGCCTTTCAGTAGTTAATATCCCGTCTTGGGCAGTTTCGGGGTAGTGCCGATCTTGCGGACAATGGTGATCCAGTTGGCTGTTGCGGTCTGCCAGGTACCCTGATACTTGCCGCCGGCATCGGCGCGGTTGACCATCTGGTAGCCATTGACCGCCATGCCCTTGACCATCACGCTCAGAGTGGGATTCGCCACAGACTGGAAGCCCACCGGCACGGTTCCGAAGTCAAAATAGATGTCGGTTACCACCTCACCTGCCTGCATGGGGATGGCGTTTAGGGCAAAGCTGTAGTTGTTGCTGCTCAGCAGATTGGACGCCAACACCTGATAGCTTGCGCTGTAGTTGGTCTTATAGAGGATGCGGTAGGTAAGCCGCGCACTGTAGGTGCCGGTACTCAGCACCGTTGCGTTGGCAATATCCGTTGGAATGCGGTCATGCCAGAAGAATGACTCCAGCGGCACATTGCTGGTGTTGGCAACGGTGAAGTCATAGCGCATCTGACTGCCAGCCATCACAGCACTATTGCCGCGCTTGGTGATCGTAACGCCCAGAGAGGAAGGTTTATCGTAGGCAGACAGCTTGATGATCTGACTGGGATATTCCAGCGTGACATCAAACATTTCCGAGGACACCTGCCAATACGCAGGCGCTGTGACCTCACGAATCTGATAACGGGTCAGCGGCAGCGCCTTGCTTGCCGCAACGCCGCGGGCGTCCGTCGTGATGTAGTCCACCACCTTGCCGCTGCGGGCATTGACGATCTCATAAACAGCGCCCTTGAGCGGGGTGCCTGCGGCGGTGCCGGTGACCTCGTTATACTCAGCGGCGTACTTATAAATCTGGATCTGGCCCGTGACAGCGGTATTTTCCCACTCGATCTCCACGGTCTTGCCCGGAGAGACATAGACGGTCTTATACTGCTTATCCAGCGTGTAGCCGGGGGCGGCTTCCAGTTCTCTCAGATAAAAGCGGCCGCTCAGTCCGCCGGGGATCTCGTCAATGTAGATGTAGCCCTCATCGTCCGAGGTGTACTCGCCGATGGGCTTCTTGTTCGCATCATAGAGGACAAACTTTACGCCATAGATCCCCTCTCCCGTGGCGCTGTCAATTTTGTGGATGACGATGCCGCTGAGCTTTTTGTTGGTCACCTGAAGCGTCACACGCTTGCCGTCCTTGATCTCAAAATAGTGGGGCGTATCATCCAGCCGGAACGATTTGTTCGATGTGACCTCTTTTGCATAGTAGCTGCCATCCTCCAGAGCCACGAACACACGGCCATTTTTGTCCGTCGTAACGGTATCCACCAAGGCATCATCCACCTTGCGGATCTCAAAGGTCGTATTGGGGATGCGCTCACTGTGGTTATCCTCGTTGACCTTGATGATCTCCACGCCACCAATAGGCGTGTTGTAATAGCGATAGGTAATCCACCGCTTTTATCCCAGTTGGACTGGGACAGTCAGGG
>ENA-OPYH01000258-OPYH01000258.1-human-gut-metagenome-genome-assembly--contig:-NODE-258-length-34378-cov-6.115899_pt1 | contig 34378 bp, 26 predicted proteins | sample MGYA00241254_ERZ501488 | MGnify/ENA primary metagenome ERZ501488 (study PRJEB25962, sample SAMEA2042660) | human gut metagenome | biome: human gut; feature: human-associated habitat; material: faeces...
GGTTCTGATATGTCCCTCGAGGTTCTGAACTTTCGTTTGAAGCGTGGGCTTTTCCTTCTTGACAGCCTTGCCGTTCTCGATGACGGTCACGCTGATGTCGGGGTCGAGATAGGCCAGCACGTCGAGGTTGAGCCAGGATGCGTCGCCCTCCACCTTGATGATGTCCTTCCGGCCCGACTCTGCCTTGTGGCTGCGGGCGTTCTGGATGAGGGCCACGCTGGGCCCCTCCGTGCATAATTCCGCCGATCTGCGGAAATAAAATCTTTTTCTCCATGTTTCCTCTCCCTTTATTTTGTATTTCCTATATTCCGGCTTGCATGACAGGTAAAATACAAAATCTGATACTCCCCGGAAATTTTTCCAAACAGTTCATTGCCATGTGCCATCTTTTCTTCATCCAGATTGACAAACGGATCGTCCAGCACCAGAAACGGTTTTTCCTTCGGATACATCGCATCCACCAGTGCCAGACGCATACAGATTCCCAGCAGATCCTGATATCCGGCAGACAGCCACTTGGTTTCCCGCATCTCGCCCTGCTCTTTCATCTGCACCTCGATGTTGGCATCCACCATCCAGTCTTTTTCTTTATCCCCTGTTAGAAGCGTGTAATACTTTCCAAACCCGTTCTCGATCGGACCCAAATATCTCGCAGAAAACTGCTCCTTTGCATTCTGCAGGAACTCTCCCGTCAGACGCAGGGTTTCGTATAAATGCTGTTCTTCTTCCTGTTCCTGTCTGCAGATGGAAAGCTGCTGTTCTTTTTCGTCCCGGATATCCAGCTGATCCTGCAGATCTTCGAGCTGATGATGATACTGCTCGATGGCTTCCCGGATATCCTCGCTCCGCTCATCCACATCACGGATCATGGAATTGAGTTCATCCAGAGAATATGGACATTTTTCCACCGCTGCCAGTTCTTTCATATTGTGTTCCTGCTCAAACAGTTCTCTCTTTTTTCTTGCCTCCGCGTATGCTTTCTGTGCGATCCGGTACTCGGTTGCCTTCATCTGTAACTGGCTGATTCCTGCTGCAAGATCTTCTCCGAAATCCATTCCCGCTTCTTTTCCAAATGCAAGCAAAGAGTTCTGTTTCCGCTCAAATTCCTGTCTTGCCGCATCGCTTTTTCCGGCACGGCTGCGCAGACGCTCATATTCCTGCAGCTGGCTGCGGAGTTCATACAGGCAGGTTCTGGCATCCTTTTCTCCGGGAACCATCTGATACTGCTCCAGAAAATGCTTGGTCTCCTGTTCGATGCGCGAAGCTTCTTTCGAAGCCTCTTCCATGGTTTTTTGAATTTCTTCCACCGGTCCGCGGAGCTTACGTTCCTCTTCCAGATGCTGTACCCGGAGTGCACGCACCTTTTCTTCTTCCTTTGATACCTGCACCTTGCGCACCACAAGAAGCACAATACCTGCCACTGCCGCAACCACCGATACCGCCAGAAGCGGAAGGAAAAACTTATGTACCTGTGGCAACAGAAACGACAACACACCACCGGCAGCACCGATCACCAGCAGGATAATGCCGCAGATCATCATCGGAAGACGATTTTTTACCGTATAATCCGGTTCTTCCCGCTTCATTGCCATCGCTTCAAAATAGGACATTTTCGTTTCCAGCTGCGTTTTTTCTTCTTTGAGTTTTGCAAAACGCTCCTGCTCTTTTTCCATTTCCGTTATTTTTTCTTCAGAAGGAATCTGGTTTTTGAACTTATCACCAAGTTCCTGCAGGCGGTTTTCTTCTTCCTCGGTCAGCCCCAGATTAAACAAAGTGGTTTTTAACACCCCAAGCATCTGTACATCCTGGTTCTGCTTTGCAAACTCCTCATCCTGCGGCACCTGTCCCGGAAATACATCCGCAAAAGCATCCAGTGCCTCTTTCTTTTCCTGTTCCTCCTGTTTGGTGGCCGCATAGGCCTGCTTGATTCCTTCCCTGCGGCTCTCTTCACTCGCCACCTGCAATGCTTTTGCATACTGACCCCGAATCCCGGCCAGTTCTTTTCTCTGCTCCTGTTTTTCGGTAAGTTTTTCGGTAATCTTTTTGTAAGACGCCTCTGCCGCATCATAGCCACGCAGTTCTTCCGTTAAAAGCGTGATCATGTTCGTCCGCTTTTTCATGGAACCTGTTGCACGGTCCGGCGAAAGTTTATTCATCCGGTCATGGATCTTTTTCTGGGCAGTTTCAAAATTATTGATATCGTTTGTATTCTCTACAAGATTTCCCAGCTTGGCATTGATCGCATCAGTCGAGCAGCATTCGCAGTCATTTTGTGCAATAAATGCGCTCCTTTTAAACGACGCACTGTCCAGTCCGAAAATTTCACTTCCGATCTCGGAAGAAAAATCATGACATTCCAGATTGGTGGAAAGATCGTATAAATGAAAAACATCTGTTTTTTCTGTTTTTCCAAATGTACGGCTGATCCGGTACTCTTTTCCCTGATAGGAAAAATCCAGTTCGCCTCCATACGTTCCCCCCTGCCACGGGCGGAATACCACACGTTCTTTATCAAACAGTCCGGATTCTCTCTTAGAGTCAAACCCGTAAAACATCACCCGCAAAAAAGCGGCCAGTGTACTTTTTCCCCATGCATTCGGTTCGTGAAACAGATTGACCCCGTCCTGAAATTCCAGATGCAGATCCGATAGTTTTCCAAAATTGTCGATATGACAGGAACGTAATTTCATCCTATATCTCCTCCCCGGACAATGCCAAAATTCCACAGCGGATCACTTCTGCCTTCTGCTCCTGTGACAGTTCAGATCCAAGTACCATACGGATAAACTCCCCCTTTAACGAGGCATCTTTTTCATAATCACTGTAGTCGACCCGAAGGGTTGTCCGGTCTTTCACCTTTTCAAAATAAAAATAATCCGAGAACAGATTCTGCAGATACTCGCAATTGATCTCCGCATCCACTTCCACCTCACCGGTCAGTACAAATTTGACAAGGCTTCCCGACGGATACTGCGCCTGTTTTACAGCTTCTTCCATCCGCTCTGCCGCTTCTCTTGTCGTCATGACATTGCTCACATCCACTTCAAGCGTGTACAGCGTGCGGGCTGCCATCTGAACAAACTGCATCTGGGCACGGCAGGTCTGCTCGTCCACATCCAGTAAAACAAATCCTTTCGGTCCACACTCGTCAAATCCGCGTCCTTCCAGACATCCACAGTAACACCAGGTACCGCGGTTATCCAGCTTGTCCTGCATGAAGGTATGTACATGTCCCAGCGCCAGATAATCAATATTTTTATTTTTCAGCTGGTTCAGGCTGATATTCTCTGCCTGTGTGCGACATGCATAATCTCCCGCCTGTCCGTGCATCATGACAATATTGAAATCTTCATGCCCCAGCACAAGGGAATTGTAAACGGTCGCCCGGTTGTTCTCCGAGAGCTCGATTCCGCTGATCACTATATTTCCATACCGGTAGGCAGTCCATGTATCGGAAAACAAAAGCAGATTGTCCGGTACTTCCTCCAGCTTGGAAAGGAAATTGTCACTGTCATGGTTTCCTCTCAGATATAAGAAATCAATCTGGGGATGTGTACAGATCATGTCCCTTACGGTGTTGCGTGCCAATGCTGATACATTTCGTGTATCAAACAGATCTCCCGATATCATGATCAGACGCACCCCTGTCTTTTCTGCATATTCGACCATCCGTGTAAACGTACGGATGATTTCTCTTTTGCGCTCTCTTGCCTGCTCTTTTGTCAGGTTTGCTGTCATCTGGGAATCCAGATGCAAATCCGCACAATGAATGATTTTCATACATCCTCCTTATGAATTACGAACAAAACAATACTGTTTCTATCATATCATACAATAGGGAAAAGAAAAAGACCTGATGCCCTCCGGCATCAGATCTTTTATTTCGGTTTTTCTACATTTTATGCGTTTGCTTCCTGTTCCGGAAGTGCCGCAACTCCACGCATTTCAATGAGCGGTCCGCCCTTTTTCTCCACATAATCCTCTGTGATCGTCACTTTTCCGATATTGTCATCCTTTGGAATCTCATACATGATATCCAGCATGAACTCTTCAATAATGGCTCGCAGTGCACGGGCACCGACTTTCTTTTCTTTCGCCTGCTTTGCAATTGCATGCAAAGCGTCCTCCGTAAACTCCAGATCCACTTCATCCATCGCCAGAAGCTTTTTGTACTGACGTACAATCGCATTCTTCGGCTCTGTCAGAATACGCACAAGCATATCTTCCGTCAGTGCTTCCAGTGAAAACAGAATCGGCAGACGTCCCAGAAACTCCGGAATCATTCCGAATTTACGGACATCCTCCACTGTCACTTTACAGAGAAGATTTTCTTCCTTGTCGTATTTATCTTTCAGATCTGCCTTAAAGCCGATGGACGCCTCCTTGTTTAAGCGCTCCTTGATAACCTCTTCCAGTTCCGGAAAGGCACCGCCACAGATAAACAGAATATTCTTCGTATCTACCGTGGTCATCGGAACCATCGCATTTTTGCTGCTTGCTCCAACCGGAACTTCAATCTCTGCGCCTTCGAGAAGCTTTAACATTCCCTGCTGCACCGACTCTCCACTTACATCCCGCTGATTGGCATTGCGCTTCTTTGCAATCTTGTCGATCTCATCAATGAAAATAATACCGTGCTCTGCACGCTCCACATCATTGTCAGCTGCAGCCAGAAGTTTGCTGACTACGCTTTCGATATCATCACCGATATATCCGGCTTCGGTCAGGGATGTCGCATCTGTGATTGCCAGCGGCACATCCAAAAGCCGTGCCAGTGTCTTTACCAGATACGTCTTTCCCGATCCGGTCGGTCCGATCATGAGCATATTGGACTTTTCGATTTCCACGCCGTCATTGGTGTCTTCCATCACACGTTTATAGTGGTTGTAAACGGCAACGGACATCACTTTTTTGGCATGTTCCTGTCCGACAACATACTCATCCAGACGCGCCTTGATTTTGTGCGGTGCCGGAATGGAATGAATATCCAGTTCCGGTTTCGGCTGCTCATCCTTTGGTTTCTTTTTCTTTACCTTCTGTTTGTTCGGAACCGCATTCTGCAGATCTGCCAGATTGATCATACTGATATTCGGCATTTTTCCCATGTTCATATTCATGAAATCGCCCATGTTAAAGGTGCCGTTGTTCATGGTATCAAATGTTTTCTGCATGCAGTCCTGACAAATGCAGATATCATTCTGGATATGTATCATCTTTCCCGCAACACTCTCCGGTCTGCGGCAGATGTAACAGACATCTTCATATTCACTTGTATTGTTTGTATCGGATGTCGTGGTATTTTCTTTATTATTCTGGTCTTCCGCCATCGTATAAACTCCTTTTTTACATATAACATTGCCGCCGCAGTAAGCGACGGCAAAATTATTATACGATATTCAGCCTGTAAAGACAAGTTTTCCCCTGTTTTTTCATTTTTCTTTAAGATTTAAAGCAGTTCCTTTAAGATTTTATTTACGATTCCCGGATTTGCCTTGCCTTGGGTTGCTTTCATCGTCTGTCCGACCAAAAATCCGATTGCTTTCTCTTTTCCGTTGTGGTAATCCTCCACCGACTGCGGATTGTCTTTGACGATCTGTTCAATTGTTGCACGAAGCGCATCCTCATCGTTATCACTCTTTAAGCCATGCTCTTCCACATAACGCTCCGGATCAATGTCCTCATCAAAGACTTTTTCAAATACTTCCTTGGCAACGGAATTATTGATCGTTCCTGCCTCTGTCAATTCGATAATTTTTGCCAGATGCTCCGGTGAAAAGCGGAGATCTTCGGCATCCATTTCCCGGTCCTTTAACAGACGCATCGTTTCTCCCATAAGCCAGTTGGATACTTTCTTTGGTTTATTGCAAATCGCAGAAGTCGCCTCGAAGAGATCTGCCAGCTTTTTCTCCGATGTAAGAATCTGTGCATCATACTCCGGCAGACCAAACTCTGCAATATAACGTGCCAGTTTTTCATCATGAAGTTCCGGCTGATTGTCCCGGATCTGCTGCAGCCATTCGTCACTGACAACGATCGGTACCAGATCCGGCTCCGGGAAATAACGGTAATCCTGTGCATCCTCTTTGGAACGCATCGCATAGGAATATCCCTGATCATCGTTCCAGCGGCGGGTCTCCTGTACAACCTTTTCCCCGGATTCGATCAGATCAATCTGGCGGGCTGTCTCGGCTTCAATGGCATGTGCGATTGCCTTAAACGAACCGATATTTTTCATCTCGGTACGGGTACCAAACTCTTTCGTGCCCTTTTCACGAACTGATAAATTGACATCCGCACGCATGGATCCCTCCTGCATCTTGCAGTCACTGGCACCCAGGTACTGGATCGTCATACGCAGTTTCTCCAGATATGCAATGACTTCCTCTGCGGAGCGCATATCCGGCTCGGACACGATCTCAATCAGCGGTACCCCGGAACGGTTGTAATCCACCAGAGATACCCCCTCCCAGTCATCGTGTACTAACTTTCCGGCATCCTCTTCCATATGGATTTCATGGATACCGATGGTCTTTTTCCCGCCGGATTCCGTCTCGATCTCTACCCCTCCGTCATGGCAGATTGGCAGATAAAGCTGGGAAATCTGATAGTTCTGCGGGTTATCCGGATAGAAATAATTTTTCCGGTCAAATTTGCTGTACTGATTGATCTGACAGTTTGTTGCCAGACCAACTGCCATGGCATACTCTACCACCTTTTTGTTTAAGACCGGAAGCGATCCCGGCATACCGGTACATACCGGACAGGTGTGGGTATTTGGTGCACTTCCGAATGCAGTGGAGCAGGCACAGAAGATTTTTGTCTTGGTTGCTAATTCTACATGGACTTCCAGTCCAATGACGGTTTCATATTCTTTTGACATCTCTTCTCTCCTTTCTACGCTTCTGCTGCCGGACTGTGCTGATACGTTCTTGTCTGTTCAAAACTGTAGGCCGCACGAATGATGTTTTTCTCCTTGAAACAATCCCCGATCAGCTGCAGACCGATCGGAAGTCCTTTGCTGTCCACACCGCACGGCACGGAAATTCCCGGCAGACCTGCCAGATTGACCGAAACGGTATATACATCTCCAAGATACATCTTCAGCGGATCACTCAAAGATTCTCCCAGTTTCGGAGCGGTGGTCGGTGCCGCCGGTCCGAGAATCACATCATACTTTGCAAATGCCTTGTCAAATGCCTGCTTGATCAGGGCTTTGGTGCGCAGTGCTTTCAGATAATAAGCATCATAATATCCGGAACTTAACACGAAAGATCCAAGCATAATACGGTGCTTTACTTCCGGTCCGAATCCTTCGGAGCGGGACTTCTTGTACATATTGTGCAGTCCCTCGTACTCTTTTGTGCGGTATCCGTATTTTACTCCATCAAAACGTGCCAGATTGGAGCTTGCCTCTGCTGCCGCAATGACATAATAAGCCGGAATCGCATACTCTACGAGACTTAAATCAAATTCCTCTACGATTGCGCCTTTTTCTTCTAACGTCTTTGCCGCTGCAAGAATGGCTTCCTTTACTTCCGGGTCCAGTCCCTCGCCCAGATAGTCACGCGGAATACCAATCTTCATTCCCTTTACATCATCCACCAGTGCCGATGTAAAATCGGTTTCTTCTCGTTTTACCGATGTGGAATCCTTCTTATCATAAGAAGTAATTGTCTCCAGAATTGTGGCACAGTCGGTCACATCCTTTGCAATCGGTCCGATCTGATCCAGAGAGGAACCGTATGCGATCAGTCCGTAACGGGAAACGGTACCATAAGTTGGTTTGATTCCGGTCACACCACAAAATGAACTTGGCTGACGGATAGATCCTCCGGTATCCGATCCGAGTGCATAGTAACATTCCTCTGCTGCCACTGCCGCACAGCTTCCACCGGAAGAACCGCCCGGTACATGTGCGGTATTCCATGGATTCTTTGTCTCCCCATAGGCAGAAGTCTCTGTGGTACTTCCCATGGCAAATTCATCCATGTTCGTCTTTCCGAGAATGACTGCGCCCGCTTTTTCCAGATTGATCACTGCTTCCGCTGTATAAGTTGGAATAAAATTATATAAAATCTTAGAACTGCAGGTCGTTAACATTCCCTTTGTACACATATTATCTTTGATGGCAACCGGAACACCTGCCAGAGGCCCGGTCAGTGTCCCGTCATCAATCATTTTCTGTACTTCTTTTGCGCGGATCATCGCCGACTCTTCATCTACGGTGACAAAGCTGTTGATCTCCTTTTCTTTTGCACGAATCGCGTCAAGAGCAGCTCTTGTTGCTTCCTCAACGGTCACTTCATGCGCTTTTATTTTCTTTCCCAGCTCTACCGCTGTGAGCGATAATAAATTCATAGCTGCCCCTCCTTACTCTACCGTCTTTGGAACTACAAATGCGCGGTCGCGGCGCTCCGGTGCGTTCGCAAGTGTGTCCTCTCCACCATCGCCGTTTTCCACAACATCTTCCCGGAACACATTCTGTACCGGAAATACGTGGGACATCGGTTCCACATTGGAGGTATCCAGTTCGTTTAATTTATCAATATAATCCAGCATGCTCTCCATGTCTTTTTTCGCAGCTTCTTTTTCCGCATCAGACAATTCCAGCTTTGCAAGGATTCCAACATATTCCATTGTCTCGTCTGAGATTACGTTTGCCATATTTTGTTCCCTTCTCCTTAATCTCTAACCTTAATATGCACTTCACGCAGCTGCTGCTCGGTGACTTCGTTTGGTGCACCGCACATCAGATCCTGTGCGTTTCCGTTCATCGGGAATGCGATGACTTCACGGATATTTTCTTCGTTACGAAGAAGCATGATCATACGGTCAACTCCAGGAGCCATACCTGCGTGTGGCGGTGCTCCGTACTGGAATGCGGTGTATAATGCGCCGAACTTGTTCTTTAACACTTCTTTGTCGTAACCTGCAATCTCAAATGCTTTTTCCATGATCTGCATATCGTGGTTACGCACAGCTCCGGAAGATAATTCCACACCGTTGCAGACGATATCGTACTGGTAAGCCAGGATATCCAGCGGGTCCATGGTATTAAGTGCTTCTAAGCCGCCCTGTGGCATGGAGAATGGATTATGGGTAAATCCGATCTTCTTTGTCTCCGGATCTTTCTCAAACATCGGGAAATCGTTGACATAACAGAAACGGTATGCATTCTTCTCGATCAGATCCAGCTTCTCACCGAGTTCGTTTCTGATCATTCCGGCGTAATATGCAGCGCGTTCTTCCTTATCTGCCATAAAGAAAATTGTATCGCCAACTTCAAGTCCTGCCAGTGTGCGGAATTCTTCCTTACCGTCATCCGGAATAAACTTGTCGATTGGTCCCTTGTAAGAGCCGTCTTCCAATACTTCCAGATATCCTAAACCACCCATGCCAAGTCCGGTTGCAAATTTAAGGAGTTTCTCGTGGAAACCTTTGGACATATCGGCGTGTACGCGGATTGCCCGAACCGTTTTTCCGATGAACGGCTTGAACGTACATTTCTGGAAAAAGTCGGTCACATCGATAATACGAAGCGGGTTACGCAGATCCGGCTTATCGGAACCAAACTCCAGCATTGCCTGCTTATAACTGATAATCGGATATGGAGCCTTGGTCACAACGCTTCCTTCCGGTGCGAACTTTTCAAATACAGACGAAAGAACTTCTTCACCAACTGCAAATACATCTTCCTGTGTGGCAAAACTCATCTCAAAATCCAGCTGATAGAACTCTCCCGGTGAACGGTCGGCTCTGGCATCCTCATCACGGAAACAAGGTGCGATCTGGAAATATTTATCAAATCCGGATACCATCAGAAGCTGCTTGTACTGCTGTGGTGCCTGTGGCAGTGCATAAAATTTTCCCTTGAATTTTCTGGATGGTACGATATAATCTCTTGCACCCTCCGGCGAAGATGCGCACAGGATCGGTGTCTGTAACTCCAGAAATCCCATACTTGTCATTTTCTCACGCAGATAAGAAATCACTTTAGAACGGAAAATGATATTGTCTTTTACTTTCTGGTTTCTCAGATCCAGATACCGATATTTCAGACGTACATCTTCGTGTACCACACTCTTGCTGGTCATTACTTCAAACGGAAGCTGGGAATATACTTCTCCGAGTACCGTCACTTCCTTTGCATCCAGCTCGATGGTTCCGGTCGGGATCTTTGGATTGTAGGTTTCCTCATCTCTCTTTTCGATCAGACCTTCCACGGTAATAGCCTGCTCTTTACGGATTCCTTCTAACAGCTTTCCATCGCGGATAACGATCTGCATCACTGCATACATATCTCTTAAATCAATAAAAGATACTCCGCCATGGTCACGGATATTTTCTACCCAGCCAGCGACACGGATCGTCTTTCCGATGTCCTGCTCGCTTACCTGATTCAGTGTGACATCTCTGTAAATGTTACTCATCTTTTCTACTCCTTTTTCTGGTCCGGGGCTCCTCTTATGAAAAAAGAAAAGCCCCGGAATACTATAATTGTATTCCGGGGCGAATAATTCAGATTATCCGCGGTACCACCCGCATTGAAAAATGAGACATTCTCATCTTCCCTCTCTTACGCGTAACGTGCGCTCACGTACGAACCTACTTCCACATTCCGGTTTTTCAAAACCATCCTGCCCGTGTTCAATCCGTCTGCTCCGGCAGTGTTCCCATAATCATCTCTTTCAAACAGCGCTCTCAGTCGGTGACGCTGTATTCCTGTCGATGTCTGATGATCAGAGTCTCCATCTATGCATTTTCTGTCGTACATCCCTGATGTACGTTCCTTTTGTAATCTGTTTTATCACACAATTCCAGTGATTGCAAGAAAAAATTTAAAAATACTCCTTTAGTGTTACAAGTGATTCCACTTTTTTGTATATAAATTTCTCCAGTTCGGCATCCGGCTGTGTCAGATCCGGCACCATAAACACCTTACATCCTGCACTGTATGCACTGTGAATTCCATTTGGAGAATCTTCCACCGCATAGCATTCCTGTGGCTGCACATGAAGCTGGCTGCAGGCGTACAGATAAACATCCGGCGCCGGTTTGCCATGGGCGACCTGCCGGGCAGAAACAATGTGGTCGAGATAGTCATACAATCCCACTCTCTTCAGCAGACTGCTGCTGCGCTCCACACCTCCTGCGGTGGCAATCGCTGTACGCACACCTTTTTTGCGCAAATATTTTAACAGTTCCTCTGCTCCCGGTTTTGCCTCAATCGGTCCCTCATCAAGCACCTGATCCGTCAGTTTTCTGCGATAGGTATGCACTTTGTCATAGTCAAAATCTTCTCCATACAGCTTTTTAAAATGTTCCGGTGCATAAGGCATCCCAAGGGAACGCACACTGTATGCCTCCTCATCGGTCATATGATATCCGAAATGCGCCATAGCCTCTTTCCATTTCGCGAAATAGTATTTTTCTGTATCCAAAAGGGTCCCGTCCAGATCAAAAATAACGGTCTGTATCATGTCTTTTTCCTCCTGTGTTTCTGTTCAAAGGCTACCCGGCGAACAAAAGCTTTCCCGACTCTATACCTCAAGAAACCGGTTCCACTCCTGCGTATCGCCGCTTCCGGTTACTTTCAGCGCGTAGGTACGGTCGTTGGTTCCGTCAATGATAAACGTATAAACACCGCTCTGTAACGTCAGTTCATATATGGTTCCCTCCAAAAGAACCTGTGCCACCTCATCATACTTTGCTTTTTCCACTTCCTCGTCCGGATACGTGTGCTTTAAATTTCCATCAGCATCGTATTCGTTGTATCCTTCCTCAACAAGCGAAATGATTTCTGCATCTGAAATCTTAAATAAAAGTTCATTGGTACGCATCATCCGGATGTCGCGGTTGCAGGAATTTTCCGGACAGATTTTTACATTGTCCAGTACCAGATGAAACATGCGCTCTGTCAGCTGGATGTCCCCAACCACAGCCTCGCCAAATTCAAAATGATTTACCTCGTTAATTGTGCTGTATTTGTATTCCATGTTGTTCTCCTGTGTTTTTATGATTCATTATCTGCAATGAATCCTGTTATTTTTCTTCCCTTTTTATCTCCACATTTCCTTCTGTGTGAGAATTTTTTTCGCACATAATTTCTCCTTGCCGTTTCTGTGCCACCTTTTCATATGCGGGCACCGGAACCTGATATCTGTGCGCCATGCGCACCACTTCGTATACCAGACCATCCACTTCCGACGGTCTGTGTGCCATCACATCCCTTTGCATTGACGTGGTTGCCTCCGGCGGAAGATTGGATAACATCTGCTGATTTACGGAAATAATATCTTTTTACAACCAGCTCCAATGATCAGATATTTCACCCAATGTCACTCCTTACTTACCGGGGAATTTCGATTTCTCTTGAAATGTCCCCTTTCTGCTGTAAATAATACAGGAATCCTTTGCATCCTGCAACCACATCTTCATAGGTTTCATCAAAATTGCCGGTGTACCATGGATCTGCCACATCCCGCGCCCCGGTAAATTTCTGCGTGTCTTCATAGCCCACAAATGAAAGCATCTTGTATATTTTATCCTGGCTGTCCGTGCCTCCCGCGATTCTTGTCATGTTCCGGATATTTGCGGAATCCATGCCGATCAGATAATCAAAATACAGATAGTCATCCCTTGTCATCTGGCGCGCCCGGTGTGGAACAAGCGGAATGTTTTCTTCGTATAATTTATTTTTTGTGCCGTAGTGCGGCGGGTTGCCGATCTCCTCACGGCTGGTCGCAGCGGAGTCGATCTCGAACTGGTTGTCGAGGTGCAGCTGGTGGACCAGGTGGGTGAGGACGCTTTCGGCCATGGTGCTGCGGCAGATGTTGCCGTGGCAGATGAATAATATCTTAATCATATTTCTTTTTCCTCTTTAATTATTGTTCTATTAATTTTCTGCTCAAATTTTACCACCCATCCCCAAAGTTTTTTATGCATAATCAGCATTTTCAATATATTCTCTTAATTCTATTTTCTCTTTATACTTTTCAAGATCCATACGATATTCTTCGATATATTTTCTGTGGTCAATATAATCAATTCCCTTAAGGTTGTCCTTCAGCAATTTAAGGAAATCTATTTTTTCTATAATAAGCGGAATCTCACTTCCCGACCATGAACAGAATGAGGGAAATAAATCTATCTTCTTGAAATCCTCCAATTTCTTGTTTACTTTTAGAAATTCAAGAATATATTCCAATTTCCACTCCGGAAGGATATTTACAACCACGTCAATAAGCTTTTTACATTTTTCAATTTCTGAATTGTTTTCTCGTAATTTTTCAAGCAGATAATATTTCTTTCGTTCCAATATGGTTGCGTCAGTTGTCTTAGCAAACAGTAAACCAGCAAATTCATTTATATAAAAGAATCTGTTATCATCTATAAGGATCTTAAAAGCATATTCCACGTATTCACACCACTTATCGTCCCGCCATACTAATTCAAAGACTTTATGTTCATCTCCACACATATTGTCTTTAGACTTAACCCAATCCACATATTCATTCCAAATTGTATGCTGTTGCTCAAATATCTTTGCAAAAAGTTTTCCATTATAATCAATTTCGCAACTAATTTCTATTGCACTCATGTAAATACTCGTTAATGCACTAATATCATTTTTAAAGAAATTAATAATTTCCTCAATTCCATCATCATGATACATATCACCTAAAAATTTTACCGACAGTTTAGGATTATCCAATACTTCCTTTATTACCGCCTCTTTAATTTCACTATCTCGTTCGCCATAACGAGCCACAACTTGTATTGTAGGGATTATAGGATTGTCTTTTTCCAAATTATTGAATACAAAGGTTTTATAGTCATTGACAATTTTTTCATTGATATTTTCTTTTGGCACAGACTCCCAAATAAATGACATCCACACATTTTTCTTATCAAACACATTATTTTTTATAAAACAATATGTAGCTTCATATCCAATACTATCAAGCAAATATCTTATCTGGCGATATCCATTCAGTCTAAGCGGTGCGTTTGCATCAAAATACTCTTTAAGTACCTTTAAATATAGTTCAATATTGCCTTCTATGATTTCAAAAACACAATCTAATCCCGTACTTATGGACCATTGCTCTCTATCACAGATTGTCTTTTCCAAGAATTTACAAGTGCAAAATAATCTTTGGAAATCCTTTAAATCATATATACTTATTTCTTTTGAAATAGACTCCTTACGTAATCTCTCATCTTCCTCTATTGTTCTGCCAATCAAATGCTCACGAATCAACATTCTATAAATTCTGAATTTTGGATTCCGTTCAGCAACCATATAGCGATCGTCTAGCCTTATACCAATTTTCTCAGCTACTTGTTTGTATCTTGTAACTATCTTCGCATCATAAAAATCTGGTGTATTCTTGTCAATTACGTATTCATATATTGTATTAAAATCTGACTGTAGATAATTCTTAACATCCTCTTCATTCAATCCATTATAATGAACTTCTGAAAGGATGTTATTAATAGCGTTACGATACTCTTCGTTCTTACGCAAAATAGCTAAATTCTTCCATATATTGGTTCGTATATCAGCTAATTCATCAGTGTACCCAAGTGGCATCCTTACAAAATTGACAGATCTACTATTTCTAATTTCTTCTGTGAAAGAAATTTCTGTTTTTAATGCATATTCAGCAATTTGTAAATACAGTATACTATTATTATAGTTTTTCCCTTCCTCTGTATAACACCACACCCTATCTAACAGACGCATTTCATGATTATACTTATCTCTGTATGAATACTTATCATATAAGAGCCGTTCACTTAATACAAAATAAAAATCCATTATCAAATCTGGCCTTTTTTCAAAGTACAGCATCAAAAGATCAACTGCATCTTCAAAGTTCTCTGTATACTTATAACCTCCTAATATTTCTATTACCTTAGTTTTGATATTGTGATAATTTTTCTTAGAGTTAATGTCAAAACTATGTAAGTCAAAATCGACATTTACGTCTTGATCAATATGATTCTTAATAATAGATAATGCCTTATCCAGATTAACCTGATAAAATGATTCAAGATACTCCATATCCTGTTCCATAGGTGCATTGTCCCAAGCAGCAATTATTGAATCTTCAATATATTTTGTACACTCTTCTGAATTGAATATTTCCATCAATGTATTCAATGCATATACAATTTTATTCCTGAATGCAGGAAATCCAACAGAGATCAGACTTTCTACACTTACCCATTTTTTCTCAAACAACACATAGTACAGGATATAATTGCCGAAGCTCTGATCAGTAATTTTTGTTATCTCGTTTTTAAACCAATCCACTAATTCCAAAGAATACAAATTCTCGATTATATCTTTCTCAACAATTTTCCCACCATATAAATTCTTCATATCACGATACAACTGATTTTCATTATTTTTTACCGGACCAGCTATAGCAATGAAAAACAATATAAGAATATCTTGTTTTGTCAACTTCGCTTCATCAATAATTCTTCCATAGTAGTTTTTAAAAATATCCTCAGCATTACGTATGGCCTGATATCCACCATCTATTGATCTCATACCAGCAAGAAAAGCAAGTCTTATATTTCCATTTGCGATCCCAGCAATCTTATTAAGGTAATCCGAATTCACTATTCCTAAATCAGCTTTCAAAATATCTTTTATTTCATCATCTTTAAGTCGTCCAACTTCAATAATATTGGGTAATATGTACTGCGATACAGCATCTATTACTCTCTCCTTGGCATAATCTCTTACTGAAATAAGTACCCTTACATCAAAATCTGTGGATAATGTCAAAAGAGTGCCAAGCACATTCTCTAAGCTTGCAACCATATTAGCATCATCAAAGAAAATCAAATATCTTCCCGGATCAGAAATATAATACTTTATGTCCTCATATAAAAGATTTCCATTACTTTTAATGCAGAAAACTTTTGTCTGTCCATCATTCTGTTTTCTACACGCTTCTAAAGCCAATCTTGTTTTTCCAATTCCTGATGGTCCTGTCAATACAGTCACTCTATTATTAAGTATACTAGTACATATCTCCGTAATCTCTGGCTTTCTGTGGAAAAAATCGCAATTAATAGGAGCATTTATACCATTTGCATCATATGCTTTAACAAAATCCTCTACCTCAAAAAATTGATTTGTATCAATTGCTATACCCAACTCATCTTTTGCAATATGTGGATAAAGTAATGCCAGATCATGAGAAAGTGTATCTATTCCAATAAGTTCAATTTCTACACCATCAATAGTTTCCATAATACTATTAAATTGTTCTATATGAATATTTGTAGAACAATGACCACAAATTATTTTTTTTATTTTATCCTTAGGTAGTAATAATTTTGTTGTATCAAAACATGATAAAATATCAGCACGTATTTTCTCTGCTGACTGTGAACTCACAGTTCCATAATTTATTAAGATATACTTTCCATCATCAGCTAAAACATAGGAATCCGGCGTGCCTTTTGTTGGTTTATTGGTACCAGTTTGAACTCCTAAAGTTTGAATATTATTAAATTTATATTTTTTATAAAGATATGCATCAAACAATTTTTGAAAGGCCCCACCCTCCAATTGCATGATTGCATTTTGAATAGAATTTACATTATTCAACTGAGTCTCTCCTTAGTCTTTCCACAATAATGCAGTCAATATTACATCATTTCATAATTTTTGTTACTACGCTACCTGCTTATATCTCATAAACACATACTCAAATATCAGCTTGCGATACTCAAAGATTGCGCTATCTGAATAACTCTCCGGCAGTTCTTCCCACAAAATCTTGCCGATCAGGTTATCGACCTCAGCCTTAGTCTCCTGCTTGTCTGTCCAATGATCAAGTTCTGATATTTTTGTCTTAATCTTATCCAACAAATCTACAGCAACCTTCTTGATTTTCTTGATGTCCTCTTTGGACAGATTTTCGTCAAAAAGCATATCATACATAGAAAGTTCTTCATCACTACCGAATCCTTCACGAACATACCGCTGTTCCTCTTCATTCATGGAATTTGCCAGATCCATCAGTTCCATAAATGTCTTTTCAATATTGACCCTATCCTGCTCCGAATTATATTCCTCAATAATCTGCTGATACCGTATGTAATAATCCACTCTGCGAGGATTCTCCCTTATCATGGCATCCAGCCTGACTTGAATCAATTCATCCAAATCCATGAATGCCAGATTTTTCTTTTTAACTTTGGCAAACTCTCTCCGCAATAAATCAAAGTCAATTTTACTGATATCAAAACGTTTTGCAAATCCACGATCATTCGCTGCTCTTTCAATCATGATATAATCACCCAGAATTCCGTTAATCTGCACCATTAAATCTGTATTATCAACATGCTTCTTCTTTTTCTTTAATTCATCAACAATGGCAATTATGGCATCTTTTCTTTCACGGTCTGCCTTGGAAATATCATCACGATCCAGATATTTCATCATGCGGTTAAGTTCATTGCCGTATGTCATAAACTGCTTCTTTGATTCCCTAGAGTCGGATACTGCATTAGCCGCTGTCAGTAGTAAGGAAATCTTTGCAAAATCCTTTGCATATACAAGATCATCCAAATCGAAATCTTTGGAATCCAGAAATTCAGCAGCCGCTGTAATTGTCTCAAGCACTCTTTCTATCAGTTCACCCTTGTCAATCGTCGGGTCAGTACTTCCACCACCTACATTAGCGGTATAATCAGCAAGTGCCTTTCGCAAAGCTTTTACAATACCTATATAGTCAATAATAAGACCATTACTCTTGCCTTCTGCCACGCGGTTTGCCCGGGCAATGGTCTGCATAAGAGTATGTGCCTTGAGTGGCTTGTCCAGATACAGACATGACAAACACTTCACATCAAAACCGGTAAGCCACATTGCGCAGACAAATACTACTCTTAGCGGATTGTCTTTGTCCTTGAATTCCTTATCCAGCTCACGCTTTTCCATCTTTTCACGATGATATTTGATATCCAAATTCCACTTTTTGAAGGTTTGAATTTCATTCTGTTCCTGCGAGATAACAACTGCCATCTCCGTTTCTTTCATCCAGTTCAGTTTTCTCTCAAGTTCCTGGACTTCCTGCTGTGATGCGGTCTGTATCTGTTTTTCTAAAGTTTTGATATCGTCCTGCCAATATTTCTGCACAAAGTCATACATACGCACGCAGGTAACTTTATTCAAGCAGACAAACATAGCCTTACCACTAGTCCACAAATCAGAGTAATGTGAAACAAAATCTCTGGCCACAGACTTAAGTCTCGGTTCAGCAGTAAGCAAATGAATTTCCTTTTCAAATTCATGCTCTAACTTTTCTTCCTGCTCTGGATCAAGATCTGCAGCTTCAATGGCATCAAGAATTTTGTCCGTAATATCCGGATTATTGATATCCAGAATCTTTTCTCCTCGATTTTCATAATATAGAGGGACAGTTGCCTTATCTTCTACAGCACGCTTAAAGTCATAAATGGAAATATATCCACCAAAGGTTCGCTCCGTAATATTGTCATTCGAAAGAAGCGGTGTTCCGGTAAATCCGATTCTTGAAGCAGTTGGCAGCAATTCCACCATATTGTCAGCAAAAACTCCATACTGACTCCTATGAGCTTCATCAGACATAATAATAATGTCGTGATCCGGAATGATTGGCTCATCCACCTTCTTATTAAATTTCTGTATCAGAGTAAAGATAAAGCTCGGATTTCCCTTCAACTTATTAATTAGATCCTCACCGCTTGTTGCTATAAACTTGGATGCCTTTGTTTTTCCCAATAGACCACAGTTTTCAAAGGTATCTGAAATCTGGGTATTCAGTTCTTCACGATCCGTAAGCACAACAATAGTAGGAGATCCTGCAAACTTTCTGCGAATCTTCTGTGACAGAAAAACCATAGAATAACTCTTACCGGAGCCTTGTGTATGCCAAAACACACCAAGCTTACCATTATTCAGCTTACGTGCCTCATAAGCCTTGACTGCTTCGTTTACTCCAAGATACTGATGATTTCTTGCAAGGATTTTGACTGTTTTACCTCCGGAGTGATCAAAAAGAATAAAGTTCTCCAGAAGATCCAGGAAGTTCTCTTTCTTACAGATTCCACGCAGCATTGTTTCTAGGGCTACACTGCCCTGCTCCTGTTCGGATAGTCTCTTCCACTCATGGAAAAATTCATACTTACTGCCCAAGGTAGCAACCTTAGCTTCCACACCATTGGATAACATCAGAAATGCATTATAATAAAATAATTGTGGAATGGTATCCAGATAATCTGTGTAGTTGTCTGTATACGCATTCTGAACATCCACAGAGTTCTTTTTCAATTCAATAAAAAGAAGGGGAATGCCATTTACAAAACCTACAATATCTGTTCTACGACGATAGAGATCCCCATGAATTTTCATTTCTTTCACAGCCAGAAAATGATTCCTCTCCATATCATTCGGATGCTGGAAATCAATAATTATTGCTCGCTTTTCTTCAGTCTGACCATTTGGCTTCTTCTCTGTAACCGGAATTCCATCTCGAATATATGCATACTTTTCTTCATTGATCTGCATCAGAGAAGCAGATGAAAGATGCTTCTCAAAGGTATTCTGAGCTTCTGTAACCTGAGCATCTGTAATCCACGGATTAAGCGTACGAAGAGCCTTCTGAAAATAACGAACTAAAAGAATGTCCTTGTAGGAACTTCTTCCAAATGTTCCATTTTCTCCAAGAACTTCCTGATTATAAGCAAGTTCTACCTGCCACCCCAGTTCATCAACAAGCAGATGTCCTGCGCTCTCTTGTACTAATATGTTCTCTGAGTAATCGTAGCTCATCCGATTGTCCTCCCTTTCATTTTTCGTTATACTTCAAGTTCTCCCGTCATAAGTTTTGGAAGCAGTCTGTCTCTAGCCTGTTCAGCCTCTTTAATCTGCCTTTCTAATATAGTTTTCATTTCAAATATTGGTGATGTTATTCTTTCAAATTGTTCCAACACCGTATCGGTAGGATGAAGTATATCTATTCCCTCAAGGATTTTTACTGTCATGCTAGGAACAGCCGCTCCAATGTTAAACGAATACATATCTAGTCCTTTTAGAAATAGATATGTATATTTTGCTACATTTTCCAGCTTGGGGATTGAGAAAAACATAGTATCTATCGTCCAAAAATCGCCGGAAACCAACAGAATATTATTTAGTGACCCCTTTCTTGGAATAAGCACTGACTCTCCAGAATATAAAATCGGCTTAACATATCGCATCACTCCACCGGAACCATATACTGGAATATTGCCATCAGCCAATGCCTTATGATCTTTTCCATACTTTACTTCCAGGAAATCTGTAACCTTAGCTTTGCTCCATCCTTCCGGCACTCCATCCACAATTTTGCAATTCTCATATCCTGGAAATCTCAAATCAGCAAACCATTCCTTATATAACCGCTGTGCTGCCTCTTCAAGGATTTTAATTCGTTTCTGATTGTTTTCTATGAGATCGTCAAAAGTTCCAAGAATTTCTACAATTTTGTTTTGAATCTTGATATCCGGAGCTGGAAACTTTATCATCTCCAATTTTTGCCATGATAGATTATCTTGAGCTGTCCCTTGCGAAATTTGTTTAATATCTCTTTGAAGCATATCAAATGCATACTTAATAAACTTAGCATTCGATACTCCTTCAAATGGAACAAACCCCATTATGCTATCTGGAAAACATGCATCTATACCTAAAATTGCAGTATCCGCAATATTTGCTGCAATAGTAATACATAATGTTCCAGCTTTCCATAATCTACTCTGTTCTAGCCCTTTTTCATTGTAAGTCTCTGTATAATCCGTAAGATAGAAATTGGCTGCTTTTACATCAGCAGTTTGAACAAATGGGTATTTTCCACCAAACAAAGAATTATCATTTCTGGGACGATGTCGAGATCTCCCCCTTGATACAGTACCTAATTCATTTAAAATCTTGTAATCCCAACTCATAGCCCCATCTCCTTCATATTCTTTGAGATGGTATCCATCAGATTATTGGATTCAGCCTGCAATGATAATAATTCCCGATGGATTTCAAGCATTCTATCTTCAAAATCAACACCATCATCTTCAACCGGAGCTACTCCTACATAAGCACCGGGAGTAAGAGACCACCCTTTTTCTTCGATTTCTGTCAAACTTGCCACTTTGCAAAGTCCTAGGATATCTTTATATTCTCCTTCGCCAAACTTCTCATATAGCCAGACGGCTTCCTTAGCCACAATAATTTCATCATTCTTTGCAGCTATCATTTCATCATATTTAGCCTGAATTCGTTTTTTATCCTTTCTATCAGCCTGTTCTACTTCCAGCTTTGCTTTCTTCTGCAAATCCTTTAATTCATTCTTTAAAAGCTGCAAAACTTCCTCAAAAGAAATCACCTGTCCCAAAATTTTTCTGTATTCCTGCAATAAGGCTGTATATTTGTCCATTTCTCCACGATACAGCCATACTATGGCATTCAGATTCTTTAACTGCCACTCCGTCCACTCATTTAGGGTACGATCTACTACAGTATAATAATTTCGTGCATCAATAAATAAGACTTTATCCTTCAGATTCTCTGCCTTTCCCTTATCAAAAAACCACAGTGAACAAGGCAAACTCTTTGTGTAAAAGAAATTATTACCTACAGAGATCATGACATCCACATGACCTGTTTTAATTAACTTTTCACGAATATCCTTATCGCTCCCCTGACTGTCAGTTGCAGAGGAAGCCATAACAAATCCTGCACGGCCTGTTTCATTCAAGTATGCATAGAAATAAGAAATCCAAAGATAGTTTGCATTTCCGATTTCCTTATTTTTGTTTTCCTTTGGCATACCAAAAGGCAGTCTTCCGGCATTGGCAGCTGTTTCTGTTTTTACCTTATCCACATTAAAAGGTGGATTTGCCATAACATAGTTACACTTACCCTCCAGATGATGGGCATCATGGTAGAAGCTGTTTGCTTCATCACCAGATTTAATTACACCGGTAAGTCCATGAACCGCCATATTCATAAGGCACAGCTGTGCATTGTATTCCACCTTCTCCTGACCATAAAAAGTCATGCTCTTGTTGGCCTGCAGTCCGGTTTCATTTACAAAATCACCGGTCTGCACAAACATACCGCCGGATCCACAGGCAGGATCCAACAAAACTCCGCTTTTCGGCTCCAGTATGTTTACAATCATTTTTACCAATGACTTTGGGGTAAAGAATACACCATCGTCAGACGCAATATTTTTGGCAAATTTATTCAGAAAGTACTCATAAATACGTCCAATTACATCTCCCCCCACTTCATCCAAAGCGTTGTTATTAAAGATTCTTAGTAACTCACCCAGAAGCTCATCCGAGAAATCGGTGTAGCTTTTAGGAAGGACACCTGTCAACTGGTCACTCTGCTGCTCCACCAGCTCCATGGCATTATTTACCACTTCGCCCAAACTTCCCATGGTCTGTCCTGATACATTTAATAGTCCCAAGGAAGCAACATTCTCCGGAAGATTTACCAGATAATCAAACTGCGCCATTTCAGGAAGGAACAATGCACTCTTAGCCGTAAAGTCACTTGCCTCCACCGGCATCTTACGGCCATTTCTTACCGGCCTGTCCTTTAATATTTCTTCCTCAACCATTTTATATCTGCTGTATGCATATCTTAAGAACAGCAGTCCCAATACGGGCATACAGTACTGATTTGATGTAAGCTTTGATCCCGCACGCAGGAGATCCGCAGACTCCCACAAATCTGCTTCTAGCTTCTTAATACTCGCATTATCCATTTATCATTATCCTCCGGAATTAATTACTTTTATTCAGTTCCAGCTTTCTGACCTTACGCGGGTCTATCGGTTTTTCTGTTCCAACTGGGATGAACCACATTCTACCTTTCTGAATAGCGCCTTCAATTCTGCCTTCCTTGCAATATATAGCCACCCATCTTTGAGATACATTCCACTTTTCTGCGCATTCCGCCGAAGTTAAATATTCCATGTATTTTCCTCCAAAAATATGTAAAACTTAATTAAAATAAAACTTTTATTAGCTTATTGAGCTAACTCCTTTCTAATAATCGGAAGAGTTCTCTGTTCGATTTCATCAGTAGTAAAACTTTCAATAACACTCTTCATTGTTTCAGCACTCTAGAATATTTTGAGTTTTTCCTTTGCCCTCGTTATTGCAGTATAAAAAATAGAATGCGTTATTTTCTCTGCATTGCTTGAAGGAATTACAATCTTAACTGATTTATACTCCAATCCCTGAGCTTTGTGTATTGAAATTGCATAAGCAAGCTGAAATGGAATAACTGTCTTCACTTTTTCTTCCTCTGACAGATCATCATCCCAAGCAACAACTTCTAATCTTATAATTGTCCCTTTTTCTGTTGTATCCACATAATCGAACGTTTCCTCCTCACACTGACATTCTGTAAGAAACGCTTTTACTTCTATCTCAAATATTATGCTTTTTTTGCATATGATATATTGATAATAGTACCTTTCAAATTGTTATACAGTAAAGTAGAACGCCTTGTATTTGTGAAGATAATCCTATCCCCAATTTTATAACTCCATTCCTCCCAAGAAAATGCTTTGCTATTTGTATTTGCATTCTGAAAATACTGATTCATATTGTTCAATCCAAATTTACCATCATAATTTAAGCATAGAACAACTTCGTCTTCATCTAAATGAAATATATTTTCTCCTAAGTTTTCAGAAAATGGACCTTCCATAGACAACATTTCCGTTACTATAGTAGATTTTTCTCGAACCGCCTTCCATAAACCTTTCAATTCTTCTTTCTCAGTCCGCCACGTACTAGAAAGTTCAATGCTTGCCCCTTTTGCCTTAACAATGTCTTTTGCATAAAAAAACCAATTTCCAAAATCGATAGATTCAATTTGGTATATATCCCCTGACATAACAATTAATGCATCATTACTTATTTTCCCGAGGAGTAATTCCATTGTTCTATTATCTATAGTGCTACACTCATCTATAAAAACAATATCATGGATTACAGCTGAATTGCTTCTTGTTATACTATCTATTATCTCAAAATCACAATTGTCAATGTTTTTATCCAGACTTCTTATGACGTTCTGTAGCGCTGTATGAGTCTTGGTAAGGTACAACTTTCTAGCATTGCCAAACATTCTTGATATATAATTTATTAATGTCGTTTTCCCTGTACCAGCAGCTCCATAAATCAGCATTATATTAGAATTAACAAAAAGGTGTTTTAATGCAATTTTTTTATCAATATCATCAAACTTTATACCACAATTTTTAATGAACCTCTCATTTTCTTCCTGACGATCTAAACTTACATTATGTGTTAATTGTAATAATCGTTTGAGTATATTTATCGTTGTATCATAATACGAAGCAATAGTCACTAATCCTTCCTTTTCGATAATAAAATATCCTTTATCTCTTTCCCAATCATCTAAGCTGGTATTATAATTTTCAATAACAGCATCGCTTCCAATTTCTGACTTTTTAAATAATAATTCTCCCGTTTCACTAATTAGATTATCAATAGTCATATATGGCTGTACTAATGACACCACCTTTGAATCATCCAATAATTCGATAATGCTTTCCTTATCTTTTTTACTTGTCTTTGTGCCAACAAGGTTCGCAATCATTGGATTCTTTTCAAATGGATAACATCTGCTGCTTACAAAAAGTTTTTCAGAAATCCGTTTTGGATAAAATTTATTTGGCAATAAATCTTCTAATATTTCATCTCTCATATGTAGCATCGCATATCCAATTGTATTTTTACCTACTTTACAAGATGATTTTGAATACTCTCTTCTGATTTGTATCAAAACATCACCAAAATCATGCGTGTTTGTTGTACCAAACACCCTATTATATATTTGCGAAAACCGCTCTTTCCTCATGTTAATCAATTCAAACAAATTCATCCCCGTCTCTGTTAAGAATTCCATTAAATTAACATACTCCTGGTAGTTACGATTAATTTTTGTATGTTTCATCAACATCTTTGATAATTTATTTAAGCAGGTTGGATCAATGGCTACTTTCCAATCGTTAAGTACTTTAATATTATTTCTAATCCCCCATAATTCTAGTTCAGTTTCTGTATATGCTATCTGAATTGAATAATATGTAGTAATGGTCATTTTACTGTAAACAGTTACCCTATTGTATTTGGTAGAATATACTCCAGCTAATTGAAGAGTGATCTCATAATATCTTTCTCCATTCACAAAAAAAGGGGTGATTTTATGCACATAATATCTTGATACTCTTACATTTCTTTTTGTTAAATCAATATTTTCAATCTGTTTTGCAACTTTTTCGTAGTATTCTGAATCCACCGTATCTAAATCCAAAGGAAATTTTTCAAGATTCTCTAAGATGCTTTTATTATAATTTTCTCTCATAAATCTACGGATTTCCCAAAGATAATTATAATATTTGAGCATCAGTCTCTCTGCCTGTCCTTCTTTTGGAATACGGCGATTAATATATTTTAACCCTCTTAAGAAATTACAAAGATATCTTGTATCAACTCGAAGCTGTGATACTTCCCACGCTAATTTTTCACTAACATTGGTATACCCATTCTTATACGCATTAAGAATAAGTGTTGCATAACATAAATCATTTAAATCTCTTACAATTCTTCTTGATACTTCGTCTCTATATTGTGGACTATCATGTAAATCCTCAATAAAACAAGAAATTTCATTGCATTGATATTCAATAATATTTAATGCATCTTCTTGTTCCAAATCGTCAGAATTTAACTTATTCAAAAAAAGGTGTGTATCAATAATACCATTTAACTTTTCGCAAAATAATTCGATGCTTTCATCTGTATTCTTTATTTCATCCTCTGGAGAAAATTTAATTATCTTACTCTCTTTTTCAAAATCAATATCACTCAAAAAAGATTTCGACATAGCCTTCCAAAATATACGTTGTCCCTCTCTAATGTCCGGATTCAAAACAACAAATAAAATCCCTGGATCTGCCGTTACTTCCTTTGCTATAAATGCAGGGAACGATAAACTTTTTAGGCAATAGGATACCACTCCATTCTTTTCGCTAAAATTGTGAGTTCCTTTAATTTGCACAATGAAATTTTGTTTAGGACTTTTAGATATATCTGGATTAGATACATATTCAAAAAATCCATCATGATTTGGCCACTTATCATCACTCGAAAAAGATGTGCAAATTCTTCCTCCCGGATTCAAAACACTTTCCAAAAAACTTACAGCAGATCTATCTTCTGCTGAATGAACCGTATGTGTAGCTATATGTCTTTCAATGTGCTCCTTCTGTTTCATGTAAAAAATGCCTCATTTCATAAGTTCAAAATTATACAAACACTACAATTTCAATGCATAATCCGTGTTAATAAGAATCATATAAATTATATTCTATTGAGCGAATACTTTCAACCAATTTCTTCTCAGAAGCGAATACTTTTTAGCTTATAAAGCCACAAATACTCATCAATTGTGAGCATATCATAAAAGTACGATCAGATATTTTATTTTAAGAACTAAAGAATTAAAAAATCAAGACACAGGCATCTTTTTTCTAAACACTTAAATTGGGGTAATCAAAGTTTAGTGGGGGCATTATGTCCAATTCAATACTCGAAATGCTGGGAAGCCAATGGATGCCAGAATTGAACTCGACAAACTGATCAACCACTATCTTCATTGCGGCAATTCAATTTTCGTTGATTTTGCCAATCTTCTGATTCGAAACCATGCTTATATCATCAACTCATTTGTAATGGTTGAAAAATACGGGGCTGGCAAAAGATATAGCAGCAGACTTTCTAATGGACCTATTGAATCCTTAAATCGAAAAGTTAAAGACTTGAAAAGACTCGGACGTGGCTATCGAAACTTTGAGCATTTTCGAACCCGATTCCTATATGCGACCAGGGACACCCCTGTTATAAATGGAATAAACGATTACAATCCCGTCACTTATTTTGATATGGAAGATTAAAAAATATTTCGTTGCAAAACAGATCAGGCAGGTCGAAAGACCTGCCTGTGTTATCTATTCATGATTCTATTTAAGAAGCCCCTACGGAATGCCCCTAAAAAACTCATAGATTTTTAGTTGTCGTCCCCATTAATTGCCCCTAAAAAACTTCGGGAAACCCCACTAAACTTTGGAGACCCCATAAAAATCGGAGATGAAAAATACAAGTATACCGCCGTCCCCACAGCCGTATCGCTTCAAATCATCTCCGCTCTCTGATTCTTATTCATTTGTCTGATTCTGTCTGGACTTTTCGTTCCATTGATGGAATCATTATAGTATATGTGCATAAAAAAGCAATGTTTTACTGAGAATTTTTATATATTTTTATTGTGCAGTTTCTTTTATGATACGTTTTCTCTGTTTTACCACTTTTTTGTTTATTGAATACTTTTCAGCCAGCATACGACATCCTCACGATTCAATCTGCTTTTGCATTCAAATTTATCACTTTCCAGTTCGACATTTTCTATTAATTCTTTATGCGTTCTCTTTCGCCATCTTTCTCCAGTTGATGTATCCGTAAGTGGAATTGAATAAGTATGCTGTCCACATAACAAGCAGTGTAACAGAACCTTCTCCACCATTCATAAGTGCCATTACCCATAAAACTACGGATACCATATTAACAATAACCCACATTACCCACTGCTCGGAATATCTTGCAAGCATTAAGATGGTTGCGATCACGCTCAATATTGTAGAAGTTGCATCTATAAGAGCAAATTCTCCATCGAGCAGTTTTAAAATAAAGCTGTATCCGGCAACTGCAGCGATGGAACCAACAATTAAGATTACCCAGCCTTTTGCAGTCAGATTTCTTGCCTTTACTTCCCCGTTTCCGTCTGCCATGTTTTTCTTCCAGCTGATGATACCGATAATGATCATAGGAACCATCAGGATATTATACATAACTTCTCCGTAAATATGGGACTGAAAGCAGATATAAGCATATGTTACTGCCTGAAAAAGTCCAAACGCATAGTTCTCGATCTTACCTTTTGCACACAAAACCACACTGATAATTCCAGCAAGACCGCTTAATAATGCGATCATACTATCTCCCCACATAAGTGATAATACCACCATTGTCACACTTGAAATTAACAGCCAGCTTTTTTCAAACATTGTCCAGTCTTTAAAATAACTTTTAATCTTTTCCATATTTTTTCTCCTTGCTCAAAATAAAATTATTTTCTTTTAAAAATTTATCTGTTGAAATTCTTCCTCTGAAATGGAAGGACCTTCCACTCCTACCACTGCAGCCGAAACCCTGTTTGCCACCGCAACCGCAGCCTCGAATGATTTCTGGCACATCACAGCAGAGATCACTGCTCCGATATGAGAATCCCCGGCTCCGATCGTATCCACGACAGCCGCTTTTTCAGACGGAATTAACATTCCGTGTCCATTTTCCTGTAAATAGGCTCCTTTGCTTCCGACGGTTATAATCACCCTGTTGTCCGTCATCTGTTCAAGCTTTGTGGCTGCCTCTTCCATACTGCCACAGCCTGTAAAATCGATTGCTTCTTTTTCATTTAAATGTAACACCGGATGCAGTTTCATAATCCTGTTATGCTTTTCTCCGGAAATATAGGTGATTCTTGGACCCGGTGCATAATATATATCAAGGTCTCTGTTTTTTTCCAGGAAATCAATGATCTGATCACCGCCATCCCCTTCAATCTCATAACCACAGATATAAACTGAATCATACTCCGTTACATCCAGTGCATCAAACCATTCTTTTTCAAAAGTACATTCAATTCCTGGCAATGTCAGGAAAGTTCTTTCCCCGTCTGATTCTACCATGCATAAGCAGTATCCATTGTCCATTTTCGTACTTTCGATTGGGCTCTCATGTTCTGCCTGTTTTAATTTTTCACGGATCATGGAAGCATACATTCCTGTTCCGATCGGTGCAAACAATGTATATGGCACTGCAAAATGCTTCATGATATCCGCTACGTTATAGGCACATCCGCCAACTGTCATCGTCTGCGATTTTGCATAGACATCTTCTCCTTTTTTCGGAAGTTCATCAATCTGCATCACGATGTCAAGCATGGCCGCCCCGATCACCAGACATTTTTTCATTTTACGTTCCCCCTTCTTTTAGCTATGATTTTTGCATAAGGAGTAAAGTCAACCTGATTCGCCTCTTTTAAAAGAGTGACATCTGCCTCTTGCATATGGTCCACACCCTTTATGCCTCCACAGATAGCGGTCGCCATTGCTCCGATCGTGTCGGTGTCTCCTCCAAGGTTCGCACATAGTAATGCACATTTTCTCGGTTCAAAGCTATAGTAAGCGATTGCAATCGCACATGGCACAGAATCGGCGGTATTGACCCCTGCTCCCATCATATTATAGAGTCGATCCAGAAACTCATCGTCATTTCCTTCGTATGTCTTTGCCAGCTCTACACCATAACGGATCCTCGCCCCTATAGATGCTGAAACAGTACTTGCTCCCAGCGACATCGCATACTCTTCTACGGAAAGAACATCTTCTATCATCTGATCCCTGTCTTCCTTCTCCAAAGCTGATGCCACTGCCATAGCAACCATACAGGCACCAGCCAGAGTGATGTCACTGCTGTGCGTAATGTGGGAAATCTGATAAACATAGTCACACAGCTCTTTTTTCTGGTCTGCACAAAACAATGTTCCAATTGGCGGAATCCTCATTGCTGCCCCATTGGAAAGTGCTTCATTCGAATATCTGCTGGCGTCTTCCCCTTTTTCAAAAAGCTCCAGCGTAATTTTGGATGTAGGTCCTAAAATATTGTTTTCAAAAGCATTTTCTCTCTTCGCCCATGCCAAAATATGACTCGCAATATTTGAAGCATCTGGTTTAAAATCTGTCTCGATCAGACTGTCCAATATCGTGATCGCCTGTGATGTATCATCAGTAAAATTACCCCTGTGATACTGGTATGAGATTTCATTTTCCGGATCACCATCCATAAAATCTACAATTTTTTTATATTTTTCCAGAAAACGCTTCCTACTCCAAAGCTCCGGCGGCATTCCCATTGCATCTCCCATTGCCATGCCATAGAGAACACCTAGTATTTTATTTTCCATTTTGCTTTCCTTTCTTGTTATAATGTTTGTTCTTGCTTATTATAATAAGCTATTTATGTTATTATGTCAATTGTTCATGTTATCTTAAAATTATGCCTTATTTTTATGCATATTTTATAAATAATGTTTACTTTCTTATTTTAACATATTATAATAAGTTTAATTACAGGAGGTATCACATGGGTACAAAACCAAAATATGAAGAAATTAAAGACCAGCTAATCGAGGCGATCCGCCTTCAGAAATACAAACCGGGAAGTGAGCTTCCAAGTGAAAATGAGCTGATCGCAGAATACAATGTCAGTCGTATCACAGTACGGCGTGCGATCGACGAGCTTTATCGTTCCGGCTATATCGAAAAGCATCAGGGAAAGCGGGGCTACGTCAAGGAATCTCCGCGGCTTCAGGAATTGAGCACTGTTTCCAGTTATACGGAAGAGATTCTGCGTCAGGGCATGACCCCCTCCAGAAAGGTATTAAGTTCAGGCTTACGTCTCGCTAACGAAGAGGAACAGGCAAGTCTCTTATTAGATAAGGCTTCCCCTGTTTTTTATCTGAACCGTATTATCTACGCGGATGAAAAACCATTATGCTATACTGCAACAACACTTCCATATGTTTACTTCCGCGACATCGAAAAATATGATTTTTCAAAAAATTCCCTTTATGATGTGATTGAAAATACTTATATGACCAAAATCACTTCCTCACAGCTGAAGTTAAAAGCAGTTCCCGCTGAACATGAGATTGCAAAGTATCTTGATATTGCAGACGATATCCCGCTGTTACTTTCGTCTGCTGTTACCTATGGTATCCCACAATCCACAGAAGTTCCCATCGAAACATTCCGCACCTATTATCTGACGGATTACTTTGAATACACTCTGACGCAAAAACGTTGAAACTGTCTGTTTTTCTCATAGTCCTCTGATCGTCAGGAATTTACAAAAGGGAAGCTGTATTCATTCACAGCTTCCCCCTTATTGATTCTGATTTAATGTGCGGATTGCGTCAATATTCCACTGGTATCTGGTCTCAGCTCCGCCTTTTTCCATTTCCCAGAGATTGTAATGGAAGTTGTGTTTTTTCTGAACTTCATCATTAGAAATCACATGTCCATTCTCATCAATCTTGGTACCCCAGCCATTCGTTATTGCTCTTTCCCTGGTTTCAAGACGATTGGCTTTTACACTATCCTCGATATCAAAGAATCTCTTATAGCCCGGATTCATCTTATCCCTGTCAGCCTTCTGCTTTGTCTCCTGATAATACTTTTTCTGGTCTTCTCCACAGTAAAATGGCTGTTTTACCATATAGGATAAGATTTCATATAACTCACGCCAGTCGAGTGCACCTTCCTTACGCACACCATTCCTATTCTTATAGCTGATCTTCACATATCCGCTTCTGATTGAGTACTCCACAAGACCATACTTATTGTTGGAATATGCCTTTCTTTCTGCATTATCTGTCCCTAATGCAATATCCCTGATAAGGTCAAGTTTATTTGGCATAAACGCAAAATCAGACTGCACCACATCCATAAGGAATGCCCTAAACGGAGTGTAGCAACTGCAATCTGTCACAAGAATCTCCGCCGCATCACGCAGGTCTTCATCAAGTTCTGCAATACGCTTGGCATAATCAATCGGTGTAATATACTGAAGCTCTGATGGATCTTTTTCAGATGTTTCAGCCTCTATCTCTGCACCATATTCTGCCTGTGTTATCATCCGGTCTTCATCGGCAGCTTCCTGTGGTGTCATGCCTTTTGCACTTACATAATCTCTGCTAGAAGCATAGCTCTCCGGCTCATCTGGTATTGCATAATCATCAAGCTCTGATTCTGCCTCTTCCGGTTCCACTTCCCGGTATTCAGCATCAATGACCTCATCATCCTCACGGAGTCCGTCCATCGCAAGTTCATCAATACGAGGTGTCTCAGGCTGGTATTCCCCTGTAAGAATAAGGACACCAAGCTCTTTTTCGATATCTTTCCACGAAACATATCCTTCAACCTCTCCATCCTCATCTCGCCACTGAAAACGCAGTCCATTCCCATGAAATGTGTCATATCCGTGCAGTCCTAGTCCGTCAACCGGCCAGCCTGCACCTCCCTGACCATATTCTGCTTTGATACGCTTTGCCCTGGTTCCTGCATCAATCTCTGTTTCAAAAATCTTGTATACCCTGCCCTTGCCACCGATAAAACCTGTACCTCTCATAAGCACCTGTTTGATATACTCACTTGGTACTGTGAATGACTTCTTTGGATTCAGGTAATTGTATTTACCTGCTAATGCAGCTTTTCTGTCCTGCTCGAACCGACGCATAAACTGATTATTGTTTTCATAAGCCGCATATGCGTTTACGACGCATTAAGTTAAATTAAATAATGCTATCCTCTCTACCGCCTTTTCGAGAGCCAGGAAGTTCCCTCTGAACACCTTCATAGTTTATTATCCTTCCGCAACAGTATTGACTACCCTTGCTCGCTCCACTTTCATTTCTCAATCCTTCAGCACTCTTCGCAAGTATATTTGATTTCCATCAGGTATCTGAACCGGAATTATCACTATATCTGTAATTGTTATTCAATTGTATGAGCTGCTTTGCAACTCGCAGGATTATGATATAGCAAAATTTTGATTCCTTGAACTTCGCCAAAAGAAGTATTTTCAACATATCTATTCTTTTTATGTCAGTCCTCATTTGTGGTCTGTTCGTGTTTTTATTATATAGTCCACATTTGTGGTTGTCAATATATTTTCAAAATAATGTACCACTTTTGTGAACTCTGTGTTAAAATATTCATATCAATTTGTTTGAGGTGATTATTAATGGATAATAGACATTCAATTGGAAGTAAAATTCAAAAATATAGAAAATTAAAAGATATGACACAGGACGAATTATCAAAACAGTCCGGTATTTATTTATCTACCATAAAGAAATATGAAAGCGGTGAACGAAATCCAAAACCAGATCAGCTTCAAAAAATAGCAGAAGCTCTTGGCATTAGCGTAACTGTATTTCTTGATTACGATATTAATACCGTTAGTGATGTTCTTTCCTTAGTTATGAAGCTTAACGAACAATCCCCATTGAAAATATCTGCTGATAAGGATAAAGATGGCAACTACATCCCCAGCAGCATACACATGACATTTGAAGATTCACAAATAAATGAAGCTATTTGTTCTTATCTAAATTATAAACAACAGATGGATTTAATTGCCTATGAGGATAACGATAAAGCTGTGATTGAACAGCAAAAAGAATTTTATGATAATAAGATTAACAGATTGCTTTTATTTAATGAATGTATTAAAAAAATCCGCTAAATTGCGGATTTTTTTCTTTGCTAGGACTCTATCATAATACTTCTCTTTACATATCCTGAGTAGTTTATTCCCTACTCAAATAGCTTTGGTAAATCGTTGGTAAAAATCTACTGTAACATCCCCAAAACACTGTAAAATCAAGTATTTTTAATCAAGGTTAGCATATTGCCGTGGCAGATGAAAAGTATTTTTATCATTGTTTTGTTTCTCCTTGTTTTGCCCCGGAATGCCCTGTTTTGCAAGATTTTCTGGAATTCGTGTAGTTTGCTCTGAAATTACAGATTGTGGCAAATCAGAGCAAGATTGAGCAAGTTAGTACTGCCTGTCAGTAGTAAAATTGGTAGTAACACCTCAAAGTCTTACTACTTAGAATGCTACACTAAATTTTACAAAAAAAAGAACCCGACGCATCAGGTTCTCCCAGGTGTAATCCGAAGACATCCACCGCAATTCTTATATATAATATACTACTTCTGCATAAAATATGCAAGAATTTTATGATTTGCTAATGAATTTTTGTAAGGCATTCATATTAGGTCTATGCTGTGTACCAACCACCTGATTATAAATGTTAATTGGCAATTCATTTCTCAAATACTCTGTCTGCTGTTGATACGAAGCAACAAACTGCTTACAAGCAGTTTTAGTTTCGCCCATCTTTCTAAGGAAATATGTAATCATAATAATATACGCATCCATATATTTGAAATCAATATTAGAAATCCCTACTTCAGTTTCAAGCAGAGTAACAAGACGCTGATCAATCTTACCAGTTTTAAATCTAGTGTACTGGCACGCTGATTTTTAGCATTACAACAACTTCCTATTCGGAAGCTGTTGTAAACCTAGGATA